>Ga0067045_1027389_pt1 | contig 173028 bp, 167 predicted proteins | sample TerdegcTABiofilm_FD_59184 | JGI IMG/M metagenome (GOLD analysis project Ga0067045, IMG submission 59184) | Combined Assembly of (Gp0054472, Gp0054536) Wastewater bioreactor microbial communities from Singapore -Terephthalate degrading... | reverse complement strand
GACGGCATCGCACAAGCCGCATTGGAAACAGCGTTTGAAGGCGTCTCCACCGTGCGCTTTAACTTCCTCTATAATTTCCTTGAAGGGGGCTATAGTCTCCACCGGTTTCCTTCCTTTTTCCTTTTTTTATTTCGATTCAAAGGTTACAACATTCTGTGAAATTCGGGTGGCAGTGTCCAGAATCTTCTGCAGTCCATATTTGTCCACCATGGCCAACAATCCGGCCTCCACGTCCTCCATCTCAATACCTTCTTCGACTTCCTCTTCTCTCTCTTCGTAAGTCAGGACGTCCTCTAAGCACCACTGCACACACAGCGGCTCTTTCTCCGGCGGGTCGCTTTCACACATGTCACACTTCAGCGGAAGAAGGGAATCGGGTTCCTTGAATCGGTTCCTTGCCGGACAGGAAGCCCTACAGAAGTCACATTCCGGATATTCTTTGCCGTCAATCACGTAAGAGGGTCTGCCCATGCATTCGGCCGGTGTATACTCTCCCGCGAAGACAGGCATCCAGATGTCCCTCAGGGGGTATCGAATAATCTGGATGCGTGCTCTGGCCGGATTAATGCTGCTGTACTTCGGGGTTGCATGGAAGGCGGAGCAGGCTATCTCGCATGCCCGGCATCCGCTGCACTTATCTGCATCAACCTTGATTGACTTGACTGTCTTCATAACTTTAGCCATTTTTCAATATACCTCTCTTTTCTAATTCGTCTGCCACATAACCCAAATCCAGCTCCTCGAGTCTCTCCCGGGTCGGAACACCGTCCAGATTCCACCCCTTGTAAAGGTAATAGGTATCGAGGAGTTTTTCTTCGTACTCGTGGTCTCTCCGCTTCCAGTGATCTTCAGGCGGCACTTCATCCGCTCGGGTCATACCTCTCATCAAATTAAAAGCCCTGTGCAGATTACGGCTGCGGTTGACGATTTTCTTTATCCCTGCCTCATCGAGATCCATTCCCGTTGCCGCTGACACCAGTTTCGGAATGTTGTGTATATGGTACGGAGGCTTCAGGCAGAATGACGACATACCGCAGCAGAATCCCGTAGCGTCGTCGATGTTGTGGAGCATCTCCATCCAGTCCACGATTTCAGAGCACATATGAGGTTTCGGGTAATAGGGTATCGAGTTTTCACCGCGCGGTTCCCAGTCAAGGAGATATTGCTTGAAATGATCGTCAGGAAGCTGGGGCCAATCTTTGATGAATCTTTCCCTCTGCTCCATCGTGGGGAAAGCACCCTGGGGCCAGTTCCCTTCAATCTGGGTAATACTGATTTTCTCGTTGGTTGTATACATGAGGTAGTAAATGGGATCAAGCGTTCCCAGCTTCAGAGGAAGCTGCTCATGTTTCTTGATGGTATTATGGGCGTATACCTCGGCGCCTTTGCCGATCCTTTTACCCATCCAGTAAGTGCCGTCGGCCATTATGTCTCCGATTCCCTGCCGAAGTGCGAACCGGTCAAGGAGCCAGTAAAACGTTCCTTCTTTATCTTCAGCGGGCGGACAGGGTGGATATTCATCCGTCCCGGCAAAGTCCTCTTCAGTCAGAATGCCCGCTTCTCTAAGCTCGACAGCCATTGCCAGACATTGAGGGGTTCCAAACCCGTCCAGACCGTACTCCGTTGCCTTCTGTGAGATACTGAAGTTGAAGGCCAGATCGTCTACATAGGCCCCCATGCAATAAGTCATCTTCGTGAAGCACTTCTGCTTGAATCGGGGAACATCCCGGAAGGAAATCAGTGCTCCGCAATGTTGTGGACAGTTGAAGCAACTGATCAGCCGTTTGATTGCGCTCAATTGCGTTTTCGGCCATTCCACGGAGATTTTTTCGTCCCAGAACCCCCTTCTCCGGGTGCGGGCATTTCCCCACATGAAGTTTTCCGTGTGCCATTTTTCATCCGTGTGGACCATCTCCTGCGGCGACCCGATTCCTGACAGAATTGTCATGACGTCCGGAATGGGATTGGCGTTCCGGTAATTGATATAATCGATGACATCCTTCATGTGCGCCCAGAATTTTGCCCCATCGGCGAGGTTAATGTCCTTGGTTCCCCGGACGGCAATCGCCTTGATGTTCTTGTCTCCCATTACGGCGCCTCCTCCGAGACGGCTGGAGCTCGACCGACCCTGTTCAATGGAAGCCAGGAAGTTCCGGTGCTCACCGGCTGCACCGATGGCGCAGACAGCGGCGTTCGGCTCTTTCAATTCCTCTCTGATAAGCTCCCGAACCTCAACGGCGCCTTTACCTCTCAAATGCTCGGCATCGCGGATTTCCACCTTGTCGTTGTGGATCCAGATGTAAACAAGCCTGGGAGACTTGCCGCGAAAGATGACCCTGTCGTATCCGGCATACTTCAGTTCCGCCGCCCAGAATCCTCCCATCATCGGATAGGCCAACAGGTTTGTCTGAGGAGAAAGGGTGACCACGGCAGTACGGTTACAGCTCATCGCCGGCGTACCAACCAAAAGAGGGGCACTGAATATCAGTAGATTCTCCGGATCAAACGCCTTGGTTTCAGGTGGTACCCGGTCCCACATGGTCTTGACGCATATGCCCAGTCCTCCCAGAAGGGTTTCGGTCAAACTCGGATCTCTTTCAACCCGCTCTATGTTGCCCGTCGATAAATCAATTTCTAAATCATATCCAGTCTCTGCGTACCTCATAATTTTACCCCTTTTAAAAAATGGTTACAATGTATCTGTGTCATAGCACTGTCAGATTTTTTGTCAAGTAAATAATTTTTAAATCATGTATATTTTCAATTATTTATATTGATATTAACATATATAGTAATATCAATTAATGGTTAATTATTAATATGACAAAATTGTCATATGTCTCTTTCGATATAAGAACTTACGCGATTTTTCTAGGCCATATATGACATAATAACGATAACAAAAAAATAGCCATGGCCGAATTGGAATTGTCTTTTAAAAGAAAGAGGAATTCATGCATTCAGTATCTCAAATATTGTGTCTTTCATGACTTAATCATTGACAATATTCTGTCATTATGAAACATTGCCCGACACTAAAGAGTGAACGTTTAACGTAAGGAAAGAGTTCCAGCCTAAGAATTAAAAAAACGGATAACGGATCTTATCAATGATCCCATATCCTGTAACCATTTAGCCATTGGAGAAAGGAGCAGTTCTATCCATGCCAATGGGAGGAGTATTTTATTTCAAGCGTAATTTTTTAAGTGTAAAGATCGATTATCTGGCAATGTTGGGTGAAGCACGGGACAATAATCCTGACCTGCTTGAAGGTGCGGCCATCTGCGAAAATGCCGGCAGTGACGGCATTACGGTCCATCTGTGGGAAGACAGGCGTCATATACAGGACAAGGATGTCTTAGCTTTAAAAGGTGTGGTCCGCGGGAAATTCAACCTTGAGATACCGCTTTCTGATGAAATCATCGGTATAGCAAAAGAAATTAAACCGACTCAGGTTACCATTGTCCCAGAAAAGACGTCTGAAAGCACAGAAGGCGGCGGATTTGACGTCAGACGATACAAACCAAGAGTCAAAGACACAGTTAAATTCTTTCATGATCAAGACATACTGGTTTCTCTCCTGGTTGACCCCGACGCGGAAAAAGTTGAACTTTCGAAAGACTGCGATGCTGATTTCGTAGAGATCCATGCCGGGACATATTGTAACGCCGTTGACAAAACCGTAATTGATCGAGAAATCGCTCGGATATATGGAGCCGCCAACCGTGCGGCAGAAATTGGAATACAATTCAATGCCGGACATGGTCTGAATTACCAGAATGTTTTGCCAGTCTTAAATGCAAAGTTACTGGGCGATGTCATAATCGGACGTTCAATATTTGAAAGGGCTGAAACTGTCGGCCTGTTCAAGGCAGTTGATGAAATGCTGGAAGTATTGGAATAGCCCTATCTCAGGATAAGGTGCGACTGCGCAGGTGAACATAATCTAAGAGGATAAAGTCATGATAGAAGCCACAGAAAAGGCTGTTGAAAAAATAAAACAATTTTTGGAAGACAATCAGGAGGGTGGCAAAATCAGAATTCTTTTGCAGTCGCAGCGCAACACACCTTATCTCGCCATGATTCTGGATGAGCCAAAGGGAGATGATTTGATTGTAACGGAACAGGGTATTCCCTTCATCATTGATAAGGAACTCCTGGAAAAAGCCAAACCGATCAGAATTGATTTCATCGAATCTGCGAAACGATCGGGTTTTCAAATCACCTCCCGTCTCCCCGTGCTTGGCTGTTACAGGTAAAGGGCATCTAACTCAGAGTGCAAGTCCGGAAGAATTTAAAACGAACCTTTATCCCCTGTGGCCGCTTCATCAACTTGAAGGTCTGCAGAAGTCACTATAATATCTCTTAAAACAGCGTCAGAGATGCCGCGCTCCCGAGTTCGTTCCAGCACCTCTGACCATTCTTCTGCTTTTAACAAGTTTTCAAATGTATCAGACCGTCTTCTATCATTGGGAGTGTCGAGAGCAAGCCCCAGACCCCGCCATGGATCCCTCGAATCGATCATTATTGTTTCGTCTTCTCTCCAGGAGTATACGCTCGGCGAAGCAATAACGATTCCTTCAGCAAGGACTGGCAGTCTTATATACTCTACAACTGATAAATTCAGTTCATCAGGTTCCGGCAGTTCGATGTTTTCATCAATCGCCCCTAATATCTTATAGCGTTCCTTATATCTTGAGCGGACGATCTCTGTCATCCTGTCGTCTTTATGCCCACATAAAGGCTCAATAGTTATAATAGATGATAAGGGCTCAATCCCCAGCCACTCTTCAGCCTTTCGACCCTCATCCAATTCAAGCAGGAAAATTCTGTAGTGTTCGAGCACAGACTTTCTTGTTATTGGCTCAGCAAAGTAAGGCTTATCCAACCAATACATGTCACCTGACAGTTGAAACCCAAGCGTTTCCTGCTCACAGCGAAGTTGATTGTCTCGACCACGCCATATGCATGGTATTTTCATCCCTGCAGACAGTCCTGCAGGTTTCTCGTTAAGTTTGAAAAGGGACTTATAAATTCCTCGCGCTGCCGTTTTAATTTTTTCCATATCTGGTTCAGTTTGGGCTTTTTCAGGTAAAGTTTCTGCCCAATATTTCCATTCCTTACCTGACGAAGGCGGTAACTTTTCCTTCACCCGCAAGACTCGTGTCATGTAAGTCTGTAAATCCCTGCCCTCCTGTCCATGAGGTAAGCTGATATCGATCTCCGGAAGGAATCCCGTGAATTCCCTCTCAGGGATATATGCTTCCCCAGGTGGCACCGCTGTACCCTTATAAAAAAGGTTTGATCGGCATGGCATCCAGGGATAATTATGCAGCTGCCAAGATGCAAAGGACTGCAGGCGCCCCTGTTTTTGCACTATATGACCATTGTGGAAATGCCCTCCCTGCATGGAGTATTTATATTCGAGACATGAATCGGAGATGGGTATCGAAATCGATTTTAATACTTTCAGCCGGTCTATCGCCTTTTTCGGCAAAGCATCCGGGAAATATTCAATGGCCCATTGCTCATTGACCGTTGTATTCCAGTCAAATTCAGTTCTATCATCGTACGGAGGCGGTTCTAAAGAGATCCAATACTCATCCCACTGCACCTTATTGACAGCCTTGCCAAAGGGGGATTCAGAGATCCAATGACCACTCGCAGGATTTCTTCTAATCGGCCACCTTTTTTCTTTTTCCCGCCACCGGATCAATTTCATTTGCCAGGATACGCCGGCATATTGTAAGTCTCTACTGAATAATTCGAACTCACTTTCTTCTATCTGTAAAGGCCATGAATCCGGGGGACTTAAAACCCCACGATCAGAAGTGTTCTGGAAAAATGCATCAAATTCTTCCGGCCCCCCCCATGCGAGCCCTGCATAACAACAAATGGCAGGCATCCATCCCTTGTCGGTTGGGAGGCGCAAGGCATAACCGAGACGAATCCTGTTTTCATCTTCCCAAATCAAAGTGTCAGTTTCCTCAACCTCTAAATCCAGCTTTCTATAAAATTCAAGAACATCCGGACCATGATTTTCCCACCATGTCTGATCCGTGTGGTTTTCAAGTTCAGGGACAAGGGAGTAATAAAGAACGTCACCATGACCGCTCTCATGCAGGTAATCTTTAAGAAAATCATTCCATGTTTCATTTTGCGAGTTCGGATTCTGCAATATCGATTCTAAAGAACTATAAAAATCATCATTCAGGTAGTCTATGGGAAGCCATTCCGGAATCATTTGTCTGGGAGGTTCTTTATATAGTGTCAGATTCCCCTCCAGGGGTCTGGCCCTGCCCTCATGATTCCACCAGCATTCTGCCTTACGGTAATGATCCAGGCATGCTTCAAGCCGTTCACCCCATAATTGTTTACCGCTGGTCACAATGATCCGATAAAGGCTCTGAACTATTTTTTCACATTCGTCCGGTGTGTTATTGAGACAATTTAGGATCAACTTCTGATAAACAAGTAATGGCAAAGGCGTTGTCCCTAAATTTTTAAGAGCATCAAGGCAGTGTGCATCATCTTGAATTTCGGGTATCACGAGGTTTGCCATTTTCACTTCGTCGGCTGTCGGAGAAAGAATATTTCCTATATTGAATTCCCATGTATGGCTTTTCAACGGGCTGGCAGCATGTCCTCCAATAACGGGCAAAAAGTTTTCAGACATGAGGATATCTTTAAACGCCAGCCAAATTCGTTCCGCCCAGCTTTCTTTATCCGGCAAATGGCAACTGGCCGGCGCGAAAGCCTTCAATATTGTTGACACAGGCACTCCTTCGCTGATCATTCGTTTTAGAATCAGGGAAAGCTCTTTCAGGATCAAAGCGTCCGAGTCGCTTTTTCTAATCAATTTTCTGTTCTGTGACAAATCAAAGGATGAATGAATAATGCTCCGGAACGGCAGTTCTTCTTCTGTTGGAAAAAATACATGTAATGGCTGCTGATATTTCATTGGAATGGGTTTGCGATTTTCATCGAGGGGAAGACAAATAGATACACTGTGAAGCTTGCTTTGACCTTTAACATTCCATGTTTTTGCCCAGCGCTGGTATTCGGTCGAGCTGAAATCAGCTTCCGGCTCATTCTCAAACATGATCCGTATGCGGCAGTCCTTTAAAGGACGATCGGTTTCCCGCTTTGCTGTCCATATCCGTTTTAAATTTTCATCAAGAATGATCCGCAGTTCCTCTATATGCTGGCAGAACAAAAGCACGTGTGCATCAAGCTCCCGCAGTGATTGACATACCTGTTCTCTCTTATGATTTGCGAATGGCAGACGTAAAACCGTCGCATAACATTCCAATAGCTCTTTGATGCCTTCATCGGGTTCTTTTTTAAATGGAATACGGAAAACCGGAGGTTGTTTAATTCCGGAAAAGCCATGCTTTTTAAGTAAAACCAGAGTTTTATCCAAAGAAAAATGAAGATGAAATGGCCCGGAATGTATTTCCGGCTCAGTCGTGACTTCCATGACGGATTTAAAGCCAAGCCCTTTGGCGCCAATTAGCTGAGACGTTGGCATATCCAAAGGCGCCATTGCATCATCGGCGTTCTGAAGTAATTCCCAGATGAAACGTCCGGAATAATCCAGCCCGATTTCTCTTTCCCCTCGCTCATGCTCGGGAATAAGATCAGGGTTGATTTTATATGTCTGTATCTGGCGGTCCTGGATAGCCTCTATCAGATCGACATCCTGTACTTTATCAATGAAATTGAACAGATCGCCATCTATCTCCACGACATCCAACTGTTTTGATGAATCGTCATATTTAGTACCCAGATGCGAGGCGCAGATAGAAATAATGCCGCGCCGAGAAAACGGCTGGCCATCATTGGCAATAATCAAGGCATCATTGGTTACTTTTATCAAACAGGATCGGCTGATATTGGACAATATAAGACTCCTTTTTCTTTCCATTCCTATCCAGTTTTGGATGGCTTATTTTCATTTTAAAAAATTCCCACTCGGAACAGTCAAAAGTTGATTGCTCTTGATTTGATTATAATTGTCTTTACGAATGAAAAAATCCTGACTTCTTGGAATAGAAAAATGAGCTTTATAAAAATGAACAGGCAAGTCGTAATTGAGAATAAAGCAACAATTTACGATAAAGCTGCGGCGCTATAGCCAGCTCACGTTCATAAACCGCTGATAAAATCGAGGTACAGGTGTTCCGCCACCTTCAGAGATAATCTGCATACCCCGCGCAGAATCTGTCAAAATCGCTCCGCCCAAATGAGTCACTGGTGTATTGCGGAAAAATGCAGCCGTGAGTGGTGTGCATCACGCAAGTTGGCCGCAATTCCTGTGGCTCAATTATCCAGGCTGCCACCAATGTAACCCAGACCAATCCTCAGGTCTGCCACTGTCCTGTTTTCTGCCACTTAGCTGATCACTCGATTAAGCTCAGCCAAAATGGTTCCTGTTTTAAGTATCTCAAGTTCATGTGTTCGAAAAGGCCATGGTCTTCGCCATCAGCAGATCAGAACCTTTACACTCTCTATTTTTTACAAGACAAATTGCGTATTTCAGGCTGATCTTCAAGCTTTTTGTATCCCCAAAAGGACCGGGCATCAACTATCCTTCAATTTTTTGAATGGTTATTCATAACCTTAAGGGGTGCAATGACCATTCTTCGCCTTTTCCTCAATTATCTAATCATATTTATGCCCTAAATGACTTAATTTTACTAATTGCTTGACATGTCATAAATGATATAATAAATGCAATGTAAAAAATTAAGATTACCAACAGCGGCCGGTATCAAGGAAATAGAGGGGAAATGGAAAAATACAGGTGTTCAATCTGCCAATATATCTACGATCCTGACAAAGGAGACACCAGGGGCGACATCCCGGCAGGCACCGCCTTTGAAGATCTCCCTATCGACTGGACATGCCCGTCTTGTGGCGCGGCAAAATCCAAGTTTAAAATCTCAAGAGTCAAAGAAATACGCAACCCTTATGCATCCAAGTAAGCTCCTGCGATCGATAACTATTTAATATAACTAAATTATTAAATATATTTTGAAAAGGAGAGACAAAATGGAAAAGATTAATAAAATTTCGATTAAAGAATTCAAGAAGCAAGAAGATGGTTCCTGGGTTGCCGTTCAAAATTCAGATATACAGTGTGAATCTGGAAAGATAATCAGAATAGAACCTGGCTTCATTTTTAAAAAAGGCATCACGCTCGCCGGAGCTGATGTTGCATCAGCACTTGATGAAATCTGTGAGGCGGCGGAAACCGAGATGAAGGGATAAGTGATTACATTACCCGATTGACTGGGCTGCACTCATGGAATACCGGAGGCTGGTAAAATCGAAATTACCGCCAACGAAGTTTTCATCGATGTGACAGAAGAAGAAACGGGAATAGTCAAGCGATGAGGACCTGAAACTTTTTTTATTAAAAGAGTGGCCGGTGCCACGGAAAGAGAGGGGAAAATGGAAAAATACAGGTGTTCAGTCTGCCAGCATATTTATGATCCTGACAAAGGAGACCCAAAGTCCAATATCCCGACAGGTACCGCTTTTGATAATCTTCCCGCCGACTGGACATGCCCGACATGCAGCTCGGCAAAATCAAATTTTAAAGTCTCCAACGTTAAAGTAATACGTAATCCTTATGGCTCGTGAGCCCACAGATCGTCTGCCGGGGTTCCTCGTTGGGAAAAGGCCACGGGAAAGATAGTCCTTGAAGCGCTCAATTGTGGTCTCGAGGAACCCTGATTTTTTTTAGATGGTTTAAGTATCTTAACTTTGGAATAATTTCTCTGTGTATCTCACATAAAACAGATTTTCCTGCCCTCGTACCGGTCAGCAATAACTTATCTTGCGGACATCCTCCCTGACAAGCTGTTCTGACGTCACACCGTCTGCACTCTTCTGGAATGTCCGGTTCTCCGAAATCATTATGATATAGATCGCATTGTATTGCTTTTAAAGGATCTGCGTCAAAAATTGTTCCCGATTTAAATGAATGTTCTCGAATACATGAGGCAACTGTTCCATCAGGATGCACCGTAGCAAGTCTTTTTCCACAAAGATAGGGAGAAGGCTCAAAATCCCATTCAGGAATCAAAAAATCCAACAGGAAAGTTGTTCTAACATCATATCCTCGGATAATATAATTTTCCAATAAATCGCATAACTCATTATATTGTGATGATCGTCAACTATTTTTCCCGTTCAACGACAATTAAAATTCCCGCCGCATTGCGTCAATTGTAATCATTTTAAAAGTATTCATCTTGACAATTTTCCCAGGATTCCTCGGCCTTTACATGGTCAATCAGAAAGCGTATGCCTTGGTTGTCGGAGGGGTTGAGCCACAGCATCCGTTCAAAATTCCTTGCAGCCTCAGTGTAACGGCCCAGCCGCCAGAGGCAGAGCCCATACCCGTGCATGCAACGGAGGAATGGCCGGTTATCAATAAACCCCCAAGGGAGTAATCCATTAAAATCAGGACTTAGGGAGAGCTCGCCGATGCGCAGCCCTTCCTCGTAATGATGTATCGCCACATCGGAAATACGGTCGAATACGAAGTTTCCCAGATGCGCGTGTGCATCCAGGCAACGTAGATCTTCCCGGCAGAGTTCCATCAGGATCTTGAACGCGGCCTCAGGGTCTCCGGCATTCTTGAGATCATTGGACCTGCAGATCGGGTCGTCTTCGAAGTCGTCGGGTTTCATACCCGGCAGGACCTGCTCCATTTCGAATGTCTGCCGCGCACCGTAAGCAATGATCGGTTTTGCCCATTCCTCGATAGGCTCATCTTCTTCGCCCCAGTAATGCTCTTCCGGGGTCCATGTGCCGACGTTCTCAAGTTTAAGGGGGACAAGTCCCAGTGCCACCACATCAAGCCGTTTCGAATCGATTTTGCCGGAAAGATAGGCGTGACCGGCATAATTCCACCTTCTTTCCTGTCTCACCGTTAGAATCTATCCAGGAATCATGTTCCAGGTTTGACCTGTGCGGAGGGTAACAATGAGATCGCTCTTCAGGAGGCGGCACGGCGCTGACTGTCGCTTGACCGAGAGCACGACGAGTTCAACGGAATCTCCCCGGTCAAGACCGGTTTCCTTCCTTTTAACGATGCGGCTGTCTTTACTCTTTGACATTCGTAACCCCTCTACTCACGGTGCTGCAAATTTGGCGATATCGGTTTCCTTTGTTTTCTGTGACTGCTCCAGCCGATAGCTTGGCACATTCAGTTCCAGAATCACGCTATGATGCACCAGACGGTCAATGGCCGCCGCTGTGGTCATCGGGTCCTTGAAGATCCGTTCCCACTGGGAAAACGGCAGATTACTGGTAATCATGATGCTGCTGCGCTCATAACGGTCGGCCAGAAGAGTGAAGAGCACTTCCATCTCTTCCCGACTCTGCTGTACGTAACCGATGTCATCGATAATCAGGGCCTCATACTTTGCATATTGTTTGAGAGCACGCGCCAGCTTCAGGTCCCGCTTGGCGATAAGAAGTTCCTGCACCATCAAGTTGCAGGAAGTATAACGGATCCGGCGGCCTGAGTGAATCAGTTCCTGAGCGATGGCGCACAACAGGTGGGTCTTGCCGCTTCCGGGATTTCCGAAGCCAGAACGTTTTCATGACGATCCAGGAAGTCCCCTTTCAGAAGAAGGTTCAGGTGTGCATCCACCTTCCGTGGCAGACGCTTACGATCAAAGGCCTGCAGACTTTTTTCCAGTGGCAGTTTCGAGTCCTTGAGGAATCGGGTAATACGATTGTTGTTCCGTTCCTCGCATTCCTGGACCGCTAAGGCGTAGAGATAGGTCTCGTGATCCCAGTTATCCCGGCGGGCCGTGATCGCCTCCTCCAGATAACAGCGCCGGATGGTCGGCAAGTGCAGATCTTTGAGGCAGCCCTCCAGATGATCGACTTTTACTCCCTCAACCCGCATGGGACACCTCCGCTGACCGGAGAAGACGGTCATAAGATGCCAGATCTACCGGAGCCACATCTACTGAGGCCACCGTTACGGATGGCTGGAAGTTGGGCAGAAGTGCCGCCACCGCATCCGCTGTTATCGGTTGTCGTCCATACAGCTCAGCCAGCGCCGCCGAGACTGCGGTTTCACTCTCGCTGGCGGCAAAACGCAGAATTTTCAGATATTCTCTGGCAGCCTTCGGCAGAGGATGCCGCATCTTGAGTTCATCATAGGCCAGGCGGAAATAGCTGCCGGGAAACATCTCCTCCCGGTATCGGTAGTTTTCAAACGCCCCCGGTTTTCGTTCCAGTTGATCGATCATATGCCGGTAATTGATCAGATGTCGTTTCTCTCCCCGCAGCCGGGGAAGGGTGTCCGCCCTGCGCTGTGAATAATACAGATCAAGATGGTCGGCAAACAGATGGACCTGGATGGCTTCGCCGATCAGGCGGCTTTCTACCGAGTAGACGTTGTGTTTTACCCGAATAGTGCTGCTCGGACCAACACGGACAGTCAAACGCTGACAGTTGTCCAAACGCTGCGGGGGAAGGCTGCGCAGATGCCGTCTGTCTTCCTGAAAACGTTCCCGAAGGCCACTGTTTAAGCGGGCAAACAGCCGGTTCAGAAAAAGTCGGTAATCGTCACGGTTGGCGAAATCCATACTGCCGCGCAGCAGCAGCGCCTGATGGACGGCTCTTTTCAACCTGAAGTTGCGCTGTTCAATATCGTCGTCTTCATTCGGACTGGCAGCCTGCGTTTTCCGCCCGGCAAGGCCATAGTGATCAAGCAGCGCCTGGTAACGTTGGGTGAATTCATCCGGATGCAGTTCCTTATGCACCGCGGCCGTCAAACGGTCCGTCTGGTGAGCCTGCGGGACGCCACCAAGCTCCCACAACGCGGCCTGCAAGCCTTCGCTGAGGCTTTCAAAACTTTCCGAAATGCAGATGCTGCCCGTCTCCCAGTTGGAATAGGTAAGAACGAAATGGTACAGCAGGTGATCGAATGGCTCGCCGGCAATGGTTATGCCAGTTCTCCCATATGTGTGAAATCCGACTGCGCCAGTTCGCCGGGACGGTGCACCTGAGGGAAGAAGATTTCCCTGGAAGGGCCTTCCAGAGCCCGCCACTGTTTAATCCGTCTTTGAAGCGTCCGCAATTGTCCATCGGAAAACCGGCCAGGAAAGCGGTCCTGAAGATCATTGAAAAGTGTCTTGGCTTCAAAACCTGGGTTGGCAGCAAGCTTTTCTCGGACTTCTTCCCAGATGTCTGCGAAGGGATCAGGGCGGGTTCGCCATGTTCGCTCCCTTTTGAGTTCGCTGGGTAACTTGCAGATTCTTATATACTTCCGCGCCGTTTTTTCATCCATCCCCGATTTGGCTGCGGCTACAGCCCTTGTCGATTCCGTCTGCATCAGCCTGAACAACCTCCGTACCTGTTGGTCTGTCACCATCCTGAGCCATCCTTTTTTCGAAGATGACCCATAGTGTACAGCCTATGACAATTCCGGGAATTCTAATTGTCGTCAGGCGGGAGTTATAATTGTCGCTCATCAATATTGCTTTAAGAGCATTTTTCCGTATTCCATATCCAATCCCCGGTACATATCCCTCTGGTATCTTAAAGGATATCCATTTTCTACTCCGAATTTTGAGATATCGAGAAGCCTCGCCAGGTTATAATCATCCAGTGTAGCGACGATTGTCTGACCGATCACATTGGATCTTTCACTTATGATCTTCATCCTTCTCGCTAATTCTTCAATCGAGATATCTGTGATGTTCGATATCATATATTGGATATCTTCCAGATTTTCCCAGTTTACGGAATCGATTAAATCTCCATTCGTATAATGAGATGCCTGCATGCCATCCGTATTTTCATATACAGAATCCATAACTTTCTTGATCCTGTCCGTTCTCAGCAGAGGTTCCCCCCAAGGAAAATAATGGAATTGACTTTAACGTTATTGACTTTCCATACTTCAGGTATCCACTCCGATAATCTTGAAAAGGTGTGTTCATCCATTTCCATTGCATTATCATCGCCCACCTGATTAAATGCATAACAATAGGCACATCTTCTTGTACACTTGTAAGACGGAAACAAATGAAACCAGAACAAAGGAAATTTCTCCCATCTATCTTTTCCCTTCAATCTTCCATCTTCTTTGGCATACATATCCTGTAATTTTATGGCATGTTCTGTCTGTCTTCTCATGAATCAATGTTTTCATCTAAAATTTGGAGGAAGCCAGTCCTGCTTCAATGAGTCTAAACGAAACTATGACTTCAGGCCGCCTCCAGATGTTTGCGGGCGTTCTTTAGCCGGTTAATCTTCGCCTGTTATAGATTGCGGACCGAAGGGCTGACAGTGAGGAATAGCCGCATTCGTGATCCGGACATGCCCGAGAAAGACCTCGATTTCCACATCTCCAGATACGCAGGACTGGAAGCTGCGGCCAACTGCTGACAATTCGCGGCGATTTGCATCGAACCACTCTCCACGATAAACAATTTCCGCCCATTGCTGGTCAATGTCTCGTTTGAGCATGCGATCAGTGTGTGTGGACTGCATCCTCGATGAATCGATGAGCGGCATAAAGAATTGTACTGGCTGGTGATTCAAAAACACCCCGCTGCTTGTATCCAAGTTCCGGAACGGTATCCTCGAAAATGACAATCCTGCCTACCCCATGCTTTGCACCGAATTGCCCACACTGTTCGATGATATCGTTAAGCGGCATAAACTTACCATCAATGGCAATTGGCAATCCATCAGCAAAATGAAGCGTAAAGCGATCGGAGGTGTGTGACGGTGGCCAAATGTCCTGTGTAACTCGGAACACCTTCTTCATCTCGATATCGCTGAGGTCGTTCAGAGGCGCGCCTTCCAGAGCACATCCCCACAGGTTCTCATCCTCAGCGATTTCAGCGCCACGCCCGGGTTCTATACCATTTCGACGAAGAAGTTCGATCTTTTCCGGACGACTAATGCTGCGATGCATGAATGGAGCAAGCGCCGCAAAGTGAGGATACTTAGCACAATGCTTCTCAAGCCGGTAACGCGTATTCTGGTATCGAGTGCAGCCGTTAACCAGGTAGCGTGTTTCGCCGTTCCCAAAAGTGAGGAACGAAGCAGCCGCCTCGACCATGAATGCTCGGGATAGTGGGGTGATCAATGGGTATCCCCAGTACGACCCATTCAATAAAATAGCCTGCGACAAGTAATCACGGGCGAAGTCAGCTCGGCCATCAATGGCGATAAAATCTATTCCGAGGATTTTCGCTCGCTGCTCAGCCCTGTTCACCCTGTCAACAGCCCCTCCCAGGTCGACATAAAGTAACAGCATGTCTTCCCGGCGCAGATCGAGATCTTCCAAAGCGAGGAGCGGGGCTATCGTTGAATCGACCCCGCCGGAGTAGAAAGCGATAGCACGATAATGTTGTTTGATCACTTTGTCTCACCTCTCAGGAGCCGTATAGCATCGTCTGTACTCATGATCGTGGAAAACATTCATCCCTGAATCGCACAAACCACTTTATGGATCATTTCAGCAGACACACCACTAATTGGAATCGATGCTGTAGCATTACGAACAAGTAAAACGCTGTACCCTCGTGCATAAGCCTCACAGGCTGTCGTGGCAGCGCACATGAAAGACAGCAGACCACAGAGGAAAAGATGTGTTGCTTCGAGTGAATGTAAGAACGTATCTAGATCATTGTCATAAAAAGCGCCCAGTCACGATTTTGTAACGACATACTCCCCGTCCAGGGGCGAAACATCACAAACGAATTCAAAATATTTTCTGTTATGTGCGAACATTGAAGCATTTGGATTCTGGCTCACATGACGAACATGCACTAGTGCAATTCCGATCCTTCGGGCTGTATTGACCAGTTTGACTTTGTTTGCCAGGACAAGAGTGCCGTTTGGCAGCCAGAGCGGACATCCGGCGGTAAAGTGCTCTTCCTGCAAGTCGACGCAAAGCAGATGATTGCTGACTCATATTATTGAATTACCCAACTCACATAAATGTGGAAGTATAATTATGTCATTAATGACACATATAGATAACAGATGTAAAAGAAGATGCAATGATTATTTGAAATCTCTTGAGAAAACTGCGGATAGAGCAGCTTCTGTTTTATACAGAGATCAGTAACGGAAAATCATCATCCTCTCCGTTTCCTTGCCAAAAAAACTTTATCTTTTAAACCTGATGACTTGACTGACCAGTTCTATAATCGCAGAAGGTTTGGCCGTCATGGTAAATGAATTGGAGCAGTTGATTTATTGATATTTTTACGTTTTATGTGATTCTTGACTTCTTATCTTTGTTAAGATAGTTCGCTTTTTGGAATTGAGTCATAATTTAATCAAGACTGTGGAGGGAAATATGGAAGGCTACCGGGAGACTGAGATGTGCTCACGCTGCCGAGGAAGATGCTGTAGCTTGCAGCCCGGTCACTGTCTGCCGCCAGATTTCGGATCAGCGGAGGCGGTCAAGGAGGCCTTGGTCAGCGGCAGGTATACTATCGTACTGCTTTTGGACTGGAATATAATGGCACGGGTGGTTCGGCCACATTACAAAGATCCTCAGCGGAAGGTGGGCTGCATCTTCCAGCAGGAGAACGGCTGCGAGCTGCCTTGGCCGGCCCGGCCTTATGGCTGCCGCATGTTGCGGCCCCGAGAGCGGGACGGTGAACATTGCAAGCCAGAGGGGATATCCATCGAGGAGGCGGCAAGGATGTGGGAACGAAGCGGGTACCTGCCTCCGATATGGTCATGTTTACACCAAATTCCATTGAATGAGTAACCAAACTTCATTGATGTTACGATTAGTTGATGTTTAACATCAACCGGCTGTTTTTATTTTTTCATAGAGCATATTTCTGCAGCAAATCGTTTGTGTTGAGCTTACGGATGGAGTCTGATGATGTCTGGAACATTTATCGAAGATCAGCAAACGTTATAATTATCAATATTATTAAAAATACCCATCATTCCTGTAACACTGAGTCCTATTGATAATGGATGGAAAACGAAAAAAGGCTCTCTTTAAGGGAGCCTTTTTCATTTTAACCCATTGATATCTATCAATGTATTATGGGGTGAGTGAAGGGACTTGAACCCTCAACCTCCGGGGCCACAACCCGGCACTCTGACCATTTGAGCTACACCCACCATAGTATATGGTACGCCAGCAGGGATTCGAACCCGGGACCTACGGATTAGAAGTCCGTTGCTCTATCCAGCTGAGCTACTGGCGCATTGAGACAAGAACAAACCTTTATCGGGGAGGTTCGTTTCTAAACTGCTTTTATTTTTTTGTCAAGGCCCAATATATCATGAGTTTCAACATTCAATGTAATGTCGCAATCTTCGTCCTCATTTCATAACCGCCAGCGACATTGATATGCATACATTTTTTAAAACTGCAGGCTGCAGCAAATCATCAGTTATTACGAAAATGCTTGACACATGAAATTTAATCGATAAAGTTCTCACTTTCGTTGACCACCAGGAGAAAATGGTTGGAAAATATTTATCTTTGTTCCTCTCATTATCGGCAATTAGTTTGCTGGTCTGTCCTTGATCTTGGGAAGATTATTCTTCAATTTTGAAATGCAGCCGCAGCTTCGGTCTGTTATTTGTAATACAATGAAATCAAAATTTCTCCCGAAATCAGGCCGTTTGAAAAAAGAAAAAACGCATGTCATTTCAGGGCCTAAAAAAGTTATATGGAAAATGATGAACTGATATACTGGATGGCCTTACGATCCGTCAATGGGATCGGAAACTTGGGATTCAGATCTTTAATGGATGCCTTTAAATTTCCCCATGATGTCTTTCACGCCTCCTATCAGGATCTGATGTCAGTCCCTGGAATCGGTCCGAAGACGGCATCGCGCATCAAGGCATTTCATGAGTGGCGAAGGCTGGAATATGATTTGAAAAAGCTTCAACAATTGAATATTCATGTAATCACCTTTCATGACAGGCATTACCCTTCACTGCTGAAAACTATTTATGATTACCCTCCAATTCTCTACGTTAAAGGAATGCTGAAGAATGATGATCTGAATATCGCTCTGGTTGGATCACGAACGGCCAGCACTTATGGAGTCTTCACGACAGAAAGACTGGCCAGGGAGCTGGCCTTGAATGGAATCACTGTGGTCAGCGGAATGGCCAGAGGCATCGACTCTGCAGCGCACAGGGGGGCTTTGGCGGGTCGGGGCAGGACAATCGCCGTATTGGGATGCGGTCTTGATATCGTTTATCCTCCCGAAAATAAAAATCTTTATGAAAAAATTGCTGCTGACGGCGCTGTCATTTCCGAGTTGGCACTCGGGACTCCGCCCAATGCCCCTAATTTCCCCCTGCGCAACCGAATCATCAGCGGTCTTTCCCTGGGTGTCGTCATAGTTGAAGCCAATGAACGGAGCGGTTCTTTAATCACGGCGCGAATAGCCCTGGAGCAGGGGCGGGAAGTCTTTGCCGTTCCGGGGAATATAGACTCCCACGGCTCAAGGGGCAGTCACAAATTGATAAAAGAGGGAGCGAAGCTGATTGAAAATGTTGGCGACATCCTGGAAGAAATAATTCCTCAGATCGAACGACGGCGAGAAAATAATCTCCTGAACGAGCAGGAAAAGAACACAGAAACATCAGAGAAGAAAGTCTCCTGTGAAACCAGATCCTGTTCTGCTGCTTCCATCTTTCCTTCTTTCAGTGAAAACGAAGCGCTCATTTTCAATCTCCTGACGGACAAACCTGTCGATATCGATTTGATTATTGAGAAGTCTGGATTAAACATCAATGAGACATTGAATTGTCTCTTGAATCTGGAACTGTACGAAGCGATCTTGCAGTTGCCGGGAAAGCTTTATAAACGTAAGGAGCAATCATGCCGGATTCCCTGATTATCGTTGAATCTCCCACAAAGGTAAAAACTCTAAAAAAATATCTCGGTGCGGACTATGAGGTCCTGGCTTCGAAGGGACATATCAAGGACCTGCCCAAGAAGACGCTGGGCATCGATCCCCAGAATGAGTTTCAGCCGACATACAGCGTCATCGATGACAAGAAAAAGGTCATTGCCGATTTAAAGAAGGCAGCGAAAAATGTCAGCCGCATCTTTCTTGCACCCGATCCGGATCGTGAAGGGGAGGCAATTGCCTGGCACATCGCGGAAGAAATCAAAGCCAAGAACAAGGAAATTTATCGTGTTCTGTTCAACGATCTGACTAAAAATACGATACTGGATGCAATCAACCATCCCGGTAAGCTGGACTTCAATAAATATGAAGCGCAACAGACCAGACGCATCCTTGACCGGCTGGTCGGTTATCAGATCAGCCCCATCTTATGGGAAAAAGTAAAAAGAGGACTCAGTGCGGGGCGCGTCCAGTCGGTAGCTGTCCGGATGATCTGCGACCGGGAAGAGGAGATCAAACGCTTCATCCCCGAAGAATACTGGAACATTTCCGTTCAGTTGAAAGGCGTCACCCCCCCGCCCTTTGAAGCCAGACTCATCAAGATCACCGGCAAAAAGGCAAAAGTAAAGAATGAAGCTCAGGCCAACGAGATTGTGTCTCGCTTATCGGGAGGCGTCAAATCCGGCTCAAAACCAACTATCAATCTATCTGAAGATCGGGATTTGCAGCCGCAGTTTGTTGTCAGCAAACTTGAAAAAAAAGAGGTCAAGAAAGAATCCCTGCCTCCTTTCACAACGAGCAAGCTGCAACAGGAAGCCTCACGTTTGCTGCGTTTCTCTGCAAAAAAAACCATGGCGACTGCACAGAAGCTTTACGAAGGGATTGAACTCGGTGAAGAAGGCCCTGTCGGCCTCATTACCTACATGAGGACGGATTCCGTGCGGATCGCCGAGGATGCTCTGAAGGAGGTCCGATCTTACATCCGTGAAAACTACGATCCTCCATTTCTGCCTGCAAAAGCACGTTTCTTTAAAAGCAAAGGGAAAACGCAGGATGCCCACGAAGCCATCCGTCCCTCGTCGATGAACTACAATCCTCAGAAAATCAAGCACTTTCTGAGTGCCGATCAATTCCGTCTTTATCAGTTGATCTGGAATCGCTTCGTGGCAAGTCAGATGAATCCGGCTCTTTATGATCAAACAACGGTTGAAGTTTCCGCGGATTTTTATACATTCCGCGCCCAAGGGGCGATTCTCAAGTTCCCCGGTTATACCATTGTGTATACCGAGGGCAAAGAAGACAAGGAACAGAATGAGGAAATGGAGTCGGGAAAAATTCTGCCGGACTTGAATGAAGGGGAACGGCTTACTCTCTTGAAAATCACGCCGGAACAGAAATTCACGCAACCCCCTCCCAGATTTTCAGAAGCCTCACTGGTTCGTGAACTCGAAGAACAAGGCATTGGAAGGCCGAGCACTTATGCGGCAATTCTGAGCACCATTCAGGACCGGAATTATGCCCGGCTTGAACAGGGAAAGTTCCATCCTACCGAACTGGGAACGATCGTTACGGAACTTCTGGTAAAAAACTTCCCCAAGGTTATGGACGTTTCTTTCACGGCTTCCTTGGAAAACCAGCTCGACCTGATTGAAGAGGGAAAGCAGAAACGCATCGAAACGTTGCAGGAATTTTATGCTCCTTTCGAGGAAGACCTCAGCAAAGCCAGGCTCGAAATGAAAAATATCAAGCGGGAAGAGACCCCCACCGATCTGATATGTGAAAAATGTCAGAATCCAATGGTCATAAAATGGGGTAAAAACGGTAAATTCATTGCCTGCTCCAACTATCCCGCATGCAAAAATACAAGAAATATCGAGCAGGGCGAAGGTGTCGAAAGAAGTGCCAAGGGAGGTGAAATGACAGATACGGTTTGCCCGAAATGCGGGAAGAATATGCTCATTAAGCATGGCAGATTCGGTCGTTTTCTGGGATGCTCCGGCTATCCTGACTGTAAGCACACGATGCCTATCAGTCTTGGTGTGAAATGTCCACAGGAAGGATGTGACGGCGAGATAATCGAAAAGCGCACAAAAAAGGGAAGAAGTTTTTTTGGCTGTTCCAACTACCCGAATTGCACCTTTGCTGTCTGGGACAAGCCGATACCGGAGCCCTGTCCTCAGTGCAATTCCCCGTTTCTGGTCGAAAAATACTCTCGCACAGAAGGAAGCTATAAGGCCTGTCCCAACAAGGATTGTGGATACAGGGATGACCAGTCATAAATTCTTGCATTTTAAAGGGAACTAATTGAGCAAAAATGATTCCATAGCCATTATCGGCGGCGGCCTGGCCGGTTGTGAGGCTGCCTGGCAGCTTCTCAATAAGGGTCATTCTGTCACCCTCTATGAGATGAAGCCGGTAAATTTTTCCCCGGCCCATCGGTCCAGTCATCTTGCAGAACTGGTTTGCAGTAATTCACTTCGCTCTAATATCATTGAAAATGCTGCTGGCACGCTTAAAGAGGAAATGCGCCGCATGAACTCGCTGATAATGAGTGCGGCTGATGCCACCTCGGTTCCGGCCGGAAGGGCTTTAGCTGTAGACCGTCGCGCTTTCTCGAAGTTCATTGAGAAAAAACTGAAGGAATTTCCCAAACTGACCATTATTCATCAGGAAATAACTGACATTCCAGCGGACGGTCTGGTGATTATCGCGACGGGTCCACTGACCTCCGACAGCTTATCCCAGAGCATCGCCGGAATAACCGGAAATTCCTATCTCTACTTTTACGATGCAATATCCCCCGTCATTGAAGCGGATTCGATCGATTACGAAAAAGTGTTCAGGGCTTCAAGATATGATGATGACGGCCAAGGCGACTATTTAAACTGCTCCATGGGAAAAGAGGAGTATGAACTTTTCTGGAAAACGCTGACGGAGGGGCAGACCGTTTCTCTTCGAGATTTCGAGGATTACAAGTATTTTGAGGGGTGCCTTCCCATTGAAGTTATTGCAGGCCGCGGGGTCTCAACGCTGCTTTTCGGTCCAATGAAACCGGTCGGTATAGTCGATCCTAAAACTGGCAAGCAGCCTTACGCGGTGATACAACTTCGTCAGGAGAACAGGGAAGCAACCCTTTTCAATATCGTCGGCTTTCAAACCAAGCTGACCTGGACGGAACAGCGCCGAATCTTCAGAATGATCCCCGGTCTCGGGAATGCCGAATTTGCCAGATACGGAAGCATCCATCGGAATACATTCATCAATTCCCCTGCCCTTCTGGAAAAAACCCTGCAATTAAAAACCGCTGAGCATATTTTTTTCGCCGGCCAGATAACCGGCGTTGAAGGCTATATTGAATCAACAGCGATGGGACTGATGGCAGGATTGAGTGTATCCGAATTTCATAAGGGAAAATCCTTCCTTCCCCCTCCCCCGGAAACCGCTATGGGAGCGCTTTTGAATCACATCACGGATACAGACAGTAAACAGTTCCAGCCCATGAACATCAATTGGGGATTGGTTTCTCCCCTACCTGGAAAAGTAAAAAAAAGAGAGCGGGGAGAAAGGTATGCCCATCGCGCTCTCGAATCCCTGGCAAGATGGCAGTCGGAAACTTCAGCAGAACATTAGATCATCATTAAGCTGCTTCTCTTTGGTTCCTCTTCACTTAAATAGCTTGCAGTCACTCTTTCGACATAATTTCTTGTTTCCAGGGGCATTTTTCCGGGACATTTCTCCAGGTTGCCCATCCCCCAGTTATAGGCTGCCAGCGCCAATCGTACATTCCCATGGTAACGGTCCAGCAGTCCCTTGAGATAGCGTGTGCCCGCCATGATGTTTTCCTCTGGATCATAGGCATTTCTGACTCCCAGATCATTTGCTGTCTCAGGCATCAACTGCATCAAACCCATGGCGCCTTTTGATGATGTGCAGTTTGAATTAAAATTGCTCTCAGCTTCAATGACACTTCTTATCAAGTCAGGATTCACATTATATATGCCAGATGCCTTCTTAATGACGGCATCGTAATCATTTTTATTAAATTGAGCGTCACTTATTTGTTCATTATGCAGAGATATTGACACGTCTTCATCTGTGGCGAGGATTGAAGAATATCCGGAAAATATGTCAAACGTCCATTCGATTATATTTTTACTTGTTTCCGGATTCTCCGATATCATGTTCAGCAGATGTTCATCCATCCTGATCTCAACACGTTGAAGCAGGATTTCCATCCTTTTTTGATCTGAAGAAGAAACACTATCTCCTGTAGATACCGGTCTTGTATTTCCAGACCTCATGGTTTCCTTCAATATCCCGCCGAAGCGAGAATCTTTAATATTTTTTTGATTTAATCGGCCAGACGCTGTTTGAAGTTCAAACGGATAGGGGTATTTTTTAAAAGAGACAGTTTTAGAAGATATAATCGACATTTCTGAAATTACTTATCATTTCATTTCGAGCTCATTAATGGCCTCACAAAAATATGAGTAGGAATTCAACTTGAGTAAAAACAACTGGAGTCACCACACGAGAATTTTTCATGAGGCCATTAATGAGCATCACCTAAACAATATGCATAAACTGGTTCAGTTGATTATATGTTTTGTAAAAAACATTCGACAATATGTCCGTCAAATTGCTGATTGCTGTTTTTCCTAAGTTCACCAATAGCATCATCGATTGGCATGGCATATCGATATGGGCGATTGTTTGTCATTGCGTCATAAGAATCCGCAATGGCCAGCAACCTGGATAAAAAAGGGATATTTTCACCCGAAAGTCCATTGGGATATCCTTTCCCATCGTAACGTTCATGATGGTGCAGGATAATTTTTCTTTCTTTTTCCAGAAGCATGACTGGCTTTAATATCCGTTCCCCTATGCCGGGATGACTTTTGATGACCTGATATTCATAATCCATGAGTTTATCAGGCTTGAGCAAAATCCTGTCGGGAATGGCAATCTTGCCGATATCATGCAGCATTCCTGCAATTCGTATGCTCTCGATATCCTCTGATGTGCAGCCCATGCTTCTTGCCACATTCACCGCCAACTCCGTAACCCGACAGGAATGTTCCTCAGTATAAGAATCACGAACCTGTATGGACGCAACCAATGATTTAAACGTATCCAAAAGACTCCGGTAAAGACTTTCATACAGGATCTTATTTTCGACATTGAGTGAAGAACGCTTGGTCAAAATTAATATATAATTCAGTTCCTTCTTAGAGAACCGCTCTCCCCGCCCTTTTTTCCTTATACTTAAAATACCGAATACCTTATTCCTGATCATTAATGGGGCACAGATCAAAGAAGGCGATACTCCGGGATTTTCATCGGAGTGGACAACAACCGCCCCCTTGGCATCCGCTACCTCTTTAAATATATCTGAAATATGGGGCAAGATCTTTAAATTGTAAGTTTCAGGATCAATTCCGGAAATGATTTGGGGATGAAACTGTTGCTCATCCTCTTCATAAAGGAGAAGCGCACAATCTTTTCCTCCGACAATCTGCATTGCCAACTCGACAACATTCTCAAAAATGAAATTATTTTCACCAAAGGAATTTTCTATGGCGTCATAAATGTAATTATAAAGCAATAATTCATCAGGCTCATCTCCCAAGAAAAAGTGTTTTATATCCTTTTCTGATTCCCGATTGGATACAGTCTGCTTTTTACGCAAATATAAATTCACTTTAAACAACAGCTCATCGATATCGAAAGGTTTTTTTATAAAGTCTATGGCGCCTTTTTTAATGGCCGAAACGGTCGTTTCAACTGCCGGATACGCCGTAATCATGATCGTCACCGCATTAGACCGGACCTCCTTAATACTTTTCAACAAATCAATCCCACCCATCTCCGGCATCATCACATCACTGATGATCATGTCATAGTCTGCGTTCTGGAGAAGTTTCAAGGCTTCTAAACCATTTTCAGCTTCATTGACTTCATAATTTCCTTCTCGTTCCAACGCCTCTTTGACGACTGTCCGCAGTTGTGGATAATCATCAACAATCAGGATCCTTTTTTGATCGGTCGAATAATTCTCGATTTTCAGTGCACGTTCCATCATTGGTTTTCCCTTACAGGATAATTCCCATCATGTTAAATTCCTGGATCAACACCCCGCACTTTTCAAAATAAGATCGCAAATATTATATGATATTTTTTCAAAGGTTGCCGACTTGTCAACAGGCGCACAAGAGATCGCTACAGAATCACTATGAAATTTATTAATGTCAATACCGTTTTGAATGTGATTTTTAAAGGTAGTCTGAGTTTGCTTGTTATATGCTTTAATTACGCTATCAACCTTATAACTTGATATCGTCATGGCGCCACCTTTCTTCTTGAGTTCCTGTTAACCCAACAATTGGATCGGTCAAAATCTAAAATACTTTAGATTTTTTCACCAAATCATCTCCCTTTTTTCACACTAAAAAATAAATTTTTTTATGAATGGATCTTTTATTGCTTTTTATGGCTGCATAAAAAATCCTGTTTACATTTGTGGACACAAGAAAAGTGCCAAAAAAAAATTAAATTTAAAGATGGTCTTGAAAAGGAAGACTCTGGACGAAAAAAAACTGAGTTGAAGCCAGATCGTGACAATAAACCTGCCATTCTTGCATATGAAATTATTGTTGGGAGTTAATATTTAATGCCATGTTGAACAATGATACAAATTTTCAGACAAACGAGACCGAGATAAAGAGGTTGTTTCAAAAAGGAGAAATTTTTTTCAATCAAAACAACTTATTAGGGGCAAAAAATTGTTTTGAGCAAATTATTGCGGCTGATCCTTGTAACCATGAAGCAATTAATAACTTGGGGGTTGTTTATTTCAGTCAAGATAATCTTCAACAAGCCATAAACTTATTTTACAAAGCTCTTTCAATTCACGAGGACTATAAAGAATCATTGAATAATCTTGCCCTCTGCCTGATAAAAAACGAAAATTATGCCACCGCTGCTAAGATTTTTAAAAAAATTTTTAACTCCGGCGATAACAGACCGGAAACATTAATCTCAATTGTAAATTGTCATCTGCAGAGTGGAGAATTCAGCCTTGCCAAGGATTATCTTGTTAAGTTCATACAGGCGTATGGCCAGGACCATAATTTTCTGGAAGTCCAGCAAAGATTAATTGGCGAATTTCGTGATGCTATTCATTCAGATAAATACCCCATTGAAAAGATAATAAAATTTTATATTGACGAAGGGAACGTAACAGTTGCGAAAGATCTTTTAATTCCCCTATTGAAGCAAAGATCTCATAATGGAGAGCTTCAAACTCTCAATGATCTCATTGTAAGAAAAGAAAAACTCAAGCGTTTGCCGATTTCTATTCTCTCTGCGTCCGATCTTCTGGAAAAAGATCCTTTAAGAAAATTAAGATGGGGCGATCATTGGTTTGGTAAAGAATTGGCCGAAGCGCTCTCAACAGAAGGGGCCATTATCTCAAGCAAGGAACCCAAGATACTGATTCATCTGCATGGCATCCCAATTAAAAATATTGAAGAGCCAACATACAATATTTTATGGATACACAGTCATCCTGATATGATAACGCCTCAATTCCTCTCCCTATACGATCATATTTTCTGTCTGTCTCCGCATTTTCTTGAAAAGATCAAAACTATGGACCGGAAATGTGAGCTTCTAATAGGCGGCACGGCCAAACGCCCCCCTCTGAGAGTCAGGGAACTGGCGCATGATATTGTTTTTGTTGCCAATGGCAAGCAAGGCAAGGGAAGAAGAATCATTCAAGATCTCTTAGCACTTGGAAAGAACTGGTTGGATCATCTCGAAGTATGGGGCGAGGGATGGGACGGAATCCTTCCTGAGAAATGTATACGCGGCATTTACTTTGACAATAAAAAACTCCCCGATTTGTATGCCTCTTCGAGAGTTGTACTGAACGACCATCATGATGACATGCGTCGCGAAGGCTTTCTCAATCCGCGAATTCTTGATGTCATGGCTTCCGGAGGTGTCGTGATTTCGGATTCACTTTCCGGTGCAGGAAAAATTTTTGGAGAAGCCTTACTAACCTACAGTTCACCGGCAGAGCTGGACCAAATTCTTCATCGTCTCTTCGAAGATAATTTTTATAGACAACACATAAGAAAACAAGGGCTTGAAGTTGTCGAATCATATTCTTTCAAGAAAGTAGCTCAAAAGATTATCCGGCACATTCTTTCAATCGATGAGAACAAGCTGGAAAAGCGGGTGAAGAATTTTTATATGGAAAAAGTATGGGCGCCGGTGAAGGGAAAACTGAACACCGATCGAATTCGACGATTGAAAGAAGTCACCGCAGAACAATGCATAGGCTCCACCTTGGATGTAGGGTGCGCCAACGGGGACTCCACCGTTATCATGAAAAGACACAATCCGTCTCTCGATTTGACAGGCATGGAGTTGACGGATTGGGGATACGAGGATGCGATAAAGAATCATCCTGAGTTGAGATTTGTTCAGGGAGACGCAAAGCAACTTCCTTTTTCTGATCAATCTTTCGATACGGTTGTTCTAGATCATATCATAGAACATTTCAGCGATCCTGTACCATTGATTCTTGAAGCAAAACGAGTGGCGCGGAAAAGAGTTGTTATCGGTATCCCCATGATGCACTTGAATGATCCCGATCATAAGATCGCCTGGCGGCTCGATGATTTCAGAAATCTCCTGCTTGGCTTCTTCCCTCGTTTTTCAGTTCGCGGTATGCGTGAGCCGGATGGTATTGAAGTCAGCAGCGCCGCACATTGGAATTTTGTAGTAGGAACGGGATATATGGAAGGCAACGACAGAAAGGAAATGCCCACAATACAGCCACTGAATCTTCACCTTGGATGTGGTCAGCGCAGATTGGATGGTTTTTTAAATATTGACATCATCCCCTCTTCCGCCGTTGATCTTCTCTGCGATAGTCGTCGACTTCCTTTCCCTGCAGGAACCGTTTCCAGAATTGAAACATATCATATGATTGAACATCTTCCCCGCCACGTTTTTCTAGAGGCGGTTTTTGAATGGAATCGTGTTCTCGAGGAAGGCGGTACATTAGTCATCGAATGTCCGGACTTTGATGCAACTATCAAAGAGTACATGGAAGGAAAGAAATTCAGGATCAATAATGTCTTCGGCCTTCAGAGACACCCCGGGGACTATCATCATTTTGGCTACACATTTCAAAATCTTGCAGAAATACTTCAAGAATTTGGTTTCCGGGAAATTTGTCAAGAAGAGCCTACAGATTATCACGCGCAGGATGAACCATCGATGAGACTTATAGCCATGAAGGTTCACCAAATTCAGCGCCCTGTGGATATACAGGGCTTGTCGATTCAATATGTTCGACAGACATATGCTAAGGCTATAGAATCAGATCAAAAACGCAAAAGTCACAACTTTAAGAACTTCCCAGAAGGGCCAATCAAACTTGATATTTGTGGAGGCGAATTTCCCTATGGAAATGGATTTCTTAATGTAGATATCAGGGCTCTACCAAATGTTGATATTGTAGCTGATATTACAAAGGGACTCAACTTTTCTGACCGCAGTGTCGATGAAATATTAAGCTGCGGTACGTTAGAACATTTTTATATTCCAGAAGTCCTGGAAATCCTCAAAGAGATGCGACGTATCTTGAGACAAGGAGGAAAACTTACAGTAGCGGTACCCAATATGAAGGAAATCCTTTCTTCTTTTCAGCAAGGCGAGATGAATTTCCAGTTATTTAATCAGTATATTTATGGTTCTATACAAAAAGATCTTAACCCCTATAATGTACATCGCAGTCTCTGGGATGCAGAACATATGATCTATGCCATGAAAGAAGCCGGTTTCCTGAATGTAGAAGAGCAGCCTTACGATCTTCCTTTCCATATACCAAAGTATATGCTTAAGGTCGTCGGAATCGCTTAAGAAATGCAGCAACAGGCATTCTGTATGATTAGTATCGGACAGGATAATGTAAATGTAGCTGAGATTTTTCCGGTCGTCACTTCTCAGCACCGTCCCTTGAAATAAACTTCAGGCAGATATCTTAATATTATATGGATACGTTTCCACAACCTATAATTTATAACATTTTCCATATAGCCATCTCTATGCAGATCTTGAAGCCTTCCATGCATAGTGTATCCGTAATTTTTATGCTTAATTGACCATTTTTTCTGTATTGGAGGCAGAGGTCTACATTCATCTTGAATGCCGGAGAAAATAATGGGAATTTCCATCTGCATGATCGTTAAGAATGAGGAAAAAAATATTGAACGTTGCCTGAAAAGCATAAGGGGCGTTGCTGACGAGATCATTATAGTTGATACAGGATCGACTGACAGGACTGTATTATTGGCGAATAAATACACTGATAAAATCTTCCATCATCCCTGGGAAAATGATTTCAGCAAGGCAAGGAATCAATCTCTCAAATATGCAGGTGGTGACTGGATATTTTACATCGATGCTGATGAAGAGCTGGTCAGACAAGACGCTCAAGTTCTGCTGGAAGGTGTTCGGAATGAGGAGATTGATGCGATCCAGGTTCAGATTATCAGCGAATTCCAGAAGAAACATAGCGAGTCTATCAACAGCCAGACAAGAATTTTTCGAAACAATGGAAGCATAGGGTTTGAAGGTCGAGTTCACAACAGAGTTATTGGCTTTAAAAACGCTAAAATTTATCCTGTCCGCATAAAACACAAGGGTTATGATCTGTCCCCTGATCAATTGAAGGCAAAATTTGATCGAACCGTTCCCCTTTTAAAGAAGGATATTCAGGACAGCCCCAGTAATCCCCTTCCCTATCACTACCTGAGTTGTTCATACCTCAGCATGGAAATGTATCAGGAAGCTCTTGATGCGAGCCTTACCGCTGTTCGTCTGGCGGATAAGGATCATAATCCGGATTTGATTTTCTTGTGGTCCCGCTTCAATGCGGCCAGATCATATTATGAATTAAATGAACTGAAAAAAGCCGAAAAATTGGCGTTGCGGACTCTTGAACTCTATCATGGTCATATCGATTCACACTTCATCCTGATAAGAATCTACTATGACCAATCCCAATGGCCTTCTTTGATTTACCATGGCGGAAAATACCTGAACCTCATCACCTTGTATAAGGAACATCCGGAAAATTTCAGCACCGTTGTCGTTAACACAATGAATGAAATATGGAACATTCATATCCTTCTTGGCATCGCTTATTATGAACTGGGAAGCAGGGAGCAGGCGCGCTGTTGTTTTAAAAAGGCAGCTGACGCGGCTCCCAAACCCTATATGGCTTGGAAGGCGGCCGGCATTTACTGTCATGAAAAGAAATATTTTCAGGACGCGCTTTTTTTTCTCGAAAAGGCAAGGCGTCACAATCCCCACGATCAGACGACGAAAAGCCTTTTGAATAAAATCAATAAAACGGATGAAAAAGAAAGAGCCCTGCCGACGATCTGTTGTTGCATGATCGTTAAGAATGAAGAAATTTTTTTAGAAAAGTGTCTGAACAGTGTTAAAGATTTCGTCGACGAGATTGTTATCGTAGACACCGGATCGACGGACAATACGGTTGAAATTGCAAATAAATTTACAGACAAGATCTTTTTCCATCCTTGGGAAAACAGCTTCAGCAAGGCGAGGAATCAAGCTTTATACTATGTCTCGTGTGATTGGGTGTTCAGTATTGATGCTGACGAAGAACTTCTTGATGGCTGCGGATCGCTTCTCCGTCAGACCGTTAGAGAAGCAGGCGGTGCTGATGCCTTTTTTGTCAATATAATAAGTACCTATGATAAAGGCAGGAAAAAGGCGCGCCATAATCTGGAGAGATTGTACAAAAATAATGGAATTATTCATTACGAAGGCATTGTTCACAACCGTCTGGTTGGCGCCAGTAATCCGAAACCATCAAAAATCGAACTCATGCATTATGGCTACGATCTTGAGGAGAAGAAAGCAAACGAAAAATTCTTAAGAACAACCAATCTTCTTAAAAAAGATATCGCAGAAAATCCTGATGATCCGAGGCCGCACCATTATCTTGGAACTTCCTATCTCTCCCGGGGGATGCATGAAGAAGCGTTAAAAGAATCCATTCTGGCAATAAAACTAGCCGATCAACAAAACAATCAGCACCCTTTATATCTGTGGACCCATCATAATGCGGCCATATCATCTTATTTGTTTGGCAATCTCGAAAGTGCAGAATTCTACTCTCGAAAATCCATCAAAAAATATCCGGATCACTTAGACTCGCACTACACCTTAACACTTGTCTACGGAGAAAAAAATCAATGGGACAAGGTTGTACAGCATGGAAATAAATTTTTGGAATTGGCTGATTTTTTTGAAAATAACCCTGAAAAGACCGATGTCGTCATCCACACGACCTTAAAAAACATTCCGGATATGCATCTTCTGCTCGGTCATGCCGCTCATCGCAATCAGAATTTTACTAAGATGGATAAGCATTATCATGCGGCCCTGAAAATATCTGATTTCAAATGGCAGGTCTTATGGAATATCGCCACCTTTCATATTGACCACACAGGAGATATCCAGAGGGCGGAGCATTATCTTAAAATGGCGGTTGCCGAGGCTCCCAATGAATCTTCAATTTGGTATGCCTTCGCAAAATTGAATCACAAGACTGGCAATTACGCTGAAGAAAAGAACTGTCTCGAGAAATTATACCGATTTGGTCACAAAGATGTGGTCGCCCTGAATCGACTGGCAGAATTGAGCCTAACGGCAGGGGATTTCAGCCTGGCATTAAGCGCCTCCAGTGTGGCACTGGAAGCTGACCCGGAAAATTACCAGGCATTCTGTTCCCTAGGAATTGCCTGCAAAGAAGAATCCCTTTTTGAAAAAGCGGTTGAGGCTTTCATGAAATCCATTGAAATTAATGACCGCTTTGCCCTTTCCTGGTTCCACTTGGCAGAAACATGCCTTTCGATGAATCGCTTTGATGAAGCTCGAACTTTTTTCAATCAGGTTCTTTCTCTTTCGAGTTCACTTTCAGTCGAAGCACTTATTTGTCAGTGCGAAATCGAACTCAGATGCCATCGCGTCGATTCTTTTCTGGCAGTCTGCAGCAGGCTGCTTAACATTTTTAAGCTTGATATAAAACGAGAAATTGGCAGTTTTGAAGACATCGCCATCATTCTGATTGATATTGCTTATTCAGTTCGCGAAAATCGGAAGGCCGTTAACCGGTTGACAGAAATGATTTCTCTGTTGTCCATTGACAGCCAAAAACTGATCAAGAATTTACTTCTCATCGAATCTGAACCAGATACAGAAAAAATTGAATTTGTGAGCAAGATGTTTCAAATAAATCCGGAACAAAGACCCGCAACTCGATCCTCATAGAAGTATCAGCAAAAATCAACATCCCAAAAATCAGTGTTTTTCTGAATTTATCATCAACTTTCTTTTTTTTGTTAAAGTAAATCCTTCCATCATCCGATTATAAAATCAAAAGAAAAAAGCGGAAAGGAGGTAATAAGAGAATTTGCACATTTTGTAAAAGTATCGTTATGGCCTTTTGTTTATTGCGAAATGAATTTTAATTTTGACAACCCCGGCAAGGAAGCCAACTAAAAAAACACATCAAGGAGGATCGTATCATGGGTCTTAGAATTCAAAACAATATTGCAGCGTTAAATGCGCATAGAAACTTAACCATTTCAGATTCAGCGATGTCCAAATCACTGGAGAGATTATCGTCCGGATACCGCATCAACAGAGCTGCCGATGATGCAGCGGGACTCGCCATTTCAACGCAGTTCCGGGCTGATATCGCCAGCTACAAGGCGGCGAGCCGTAATGCCTCTGAAGCAAATTCCCTGCTGCAGACGGCGGAAGGGGCCATGGATCAGATATCCAACATGCTGACTCGCTTGAAGGAACTGGCGACCCAGGCAAGCTCGGCCAATGCCAGCTCCAACCTTGCGAAAATCAACCAGGAAGGCAATGCCCTCCTCGATGAAATCGACAGAATCGCCAGCAGTACGGAGTATGCCGGATCAAAGCTTCTCGATGGCACATTCGGCATAGGCATTTCTTCGGGAACATTAACATCCACATTGGGTCTCTATACGGCGACGGGTCTGAAATCCGCAACGACATACACTGTGACTGCCGTTGCAGACGGATCTGATGTAGCGCTTTCAGTATCGGCGACGATTGGGGGACAATCCATAGAGCAAACCCTTTACGGAATCTCCGCCCCGAGCGCAGGAGAAACAAACAGTGCCCGTTTCGACGCTCTGGGCCTGACCCTCACCTTTAACAGTAACTTGTCGTCTGCATCTGACGGGACCATTATAGCGACGAATGGATCAGAATCTGCGTTCCAGGTGGGTGCAAAAAACACAAATAATGACAGAATCAATGTTTCTCTCGGAAGCGTGAAGGCAATTGATGCGGACGGATTGGATCTGTCCAAGGATCAGCTCGATTCGGCCACGGAGGCCCAGACTTTTCTGGCAACAATTGACACTGCCATCGCAAAGCTCAATACTCGTCGAAGCAGCGTGGGGGCGGCGCAAAACCAGTTAAGCTACGCATCTGCCATTCTGGCCACGACCATAGAAAACGCCACGGCATCGGAATCCATCATACGCGATGTAGACATGGCATCAGAAATGACAACCTTCACCAAGAACCAGATTCTCATGCAGGCGGGCACCTCTATGCTTGCGCAGGCGAACATGGCGCCGCAGCAGATTCTTTCACTGTTCGGATAGAAGCGTTAATAAACTCTAACATTTCAAGACCCCGCATCTTCTGTGCGGGGTCTTTTAACTGTAATCATTCAACACCCAAGGAAAATCAGAGGTAATTAAAAAGTTTCTTAAAGTTTTAGAAGAATCGACCCGATATTTATAATAAATCATTTCGAAGGATTTTTCTGGAAAGGACCAACATGTCATCGAGCACGAATCTGATTTCCGGACTGGCGAGCGGTTTTGACTGGCGGAGTATGATCGACCAGTTTATGAAAATAGAACACAGGGGGGTTGACCGGATAACCAGTAAGAAAACAGAAGCCTCTAATAAACTGACAGAATGGCAATCTTTTAACGCCAAATTGCTGGCATTGAGAACCAGCGCAGAAAATCTTAAAGATTATGATGACTTCTCCATATTCTCTACCAGTATGACAACCGACAGCAGTACGGTAAAAGCCGCTGATCTCTTATCTGTTACGACCTCATCATCAGCTTCACCAGGAACCTATAATATCATTGTCAAAAATAAAGCGACGGCGGAAAAACTGGCCTCCCGTTATTTTTCGAGCATCACGGATTCAATGGGATCATCCTATTCGGGCAACATCCTGATCAACGGACGGGCTGTCACTATTTCGGAATCCGATGATCTTGTCGATATCCGGGATAAGATAAATAATCTTAACTCGGGAAACAATGCTACAGGCGTTACGGCAAGCATTGTCAATTATGGCGTGGCCGGCTATCGGCTGACTCTGACAAGCAAAGCGACAGGAGCGGCAGGCATCTCTCTGCTGAACGCTTCAGGCAATGATATACTGGGAAATCTGGGGTTTACTGAAAAATCAGCCTTATCTCAAGTCATAAAGAATAGCATTACCGGTGGGGCTCAAAGCGACCGGTTCACAAGTACGAATCTGGCTATTGCGGACCTGCTTGGACTGAATGCCGGAGAATCGGGCACTTCTCTTATTATCAAGGATGCCAATGGAGATAATTCAAACGAGATAAGCATTAACCTGGCAACCAATGACCTGAATGATATCTGTGTCGCGATAAATAATAATAAAGGAGCCGCCAACATTTCCGCTTCCGTGATTTTCGAAAAAATTGACGGAACCACTTACTACAGACTTCAGATCGACGGGATTAATTCTACGAGTCCATTTTCCGATCAGAATAATATTTTTCAAGCTCTCGGATTAATTAAGAGTGGCGTTGGTGATGTCCTGGGCATCAGCGGTTCCGAGGAAATGACCTCCAGCGGTATGGCTATATCGACCACTATAAAGTTATGTGACATTGACGGCTACTTGGCATACACGGCTGGAGATCATATCGATTTTACTGGTAAAAACATAGCCGCTGGAGATGTAAACGGAACATTTAATATTTCCGCCGACAGCACTGTGCAGGACTTGCTTGATGCCATTGAATCGGCATACAGCGCTTCTGCAGGTGATGTGACGGCAACGATTACTGGAACAGGGAACATTCAGATTGTGGATAACACAACGGGTGAAAGTTTCCTCAACGTTACTTTAACCAGCACGGTTGCCGACGGCACCCTGAACTTTGGAACCTTCGGCGCAGCCGGCACTTTAATGAAGCGTCAACTTGTCGCTGGTGCGGACGCTTCCATTGAAATCGATGGTGTAACCGTGACCAGTTCCGACAATTCGATTGATGATGTTATCGCCGGGGTGACAATAAATTTGTTGAAAGCGGACGAAGCCACCACAGTGACATTGGATGTCGGCCAGGGCATCGACGGGACCATGGAAAAAATCAATGCCTTCGTCTCAAGCTATAATGCGGTAGCATCCTATATTTATCAGCAGCAATCCTATGATAACCAATCAAAGGAAACCGGGGGCATTCTTTTTGGCGACGGGACACTTTCTTCCGTTAAAATGGATGTTTCTTCATTGATCATTGAGAGCGTATGGGGTGTTTCCTCTGAATTTGCCACCCTTGGACTCGCTGGCATTAATCTTGACAACGAGGGAAACCTGTGTGTCGATACCGACGTACTGAAGGGCTACCTTCAAACCAATTTTAACGATATACGGAATCTTTTTTGCGCCAATGGAACGACCAGCAACGGAAACTTGCAGTATATCGGCTGTTCAAAAGATACGGAATCCGGGAATTACAGTATTAATATAACCCAGGCGGCGACACAGAGTTCATCGACTTCGAATAGCGCAGTCGCGGCTATACTTGGCAGCGACGAAACACTGACCATCACGGAAGGGGGGAAAACCGCTTCAATTGTCATGACCAGCTCGATGACATTGTCGGACATTGTCAACGCCGTCAATTCAGAACTGGATGAAGTTTACACACAGACTTTGGCAGGATCGGAAGTATTTTATGCCGATGCCGCTAAAACGACATTAATCACAGCATCGACAAATTGGAACAGCATATACGATAGCTCAGGATCTTCCGCTAATCTCGCCAATGGTGACGTCATATCCTTCTCCGGCACATCTCGCTCCGGCGCCTCAGTTTCCGGAAGTTATTCCATATCCGATGTCAGTCAGGATACAGTCCAGGATTTTCTGAATGCGCTCGAACAAGCTTTCAGCAATAACGTTACCGCTTCAATTGACAGCTCTGGAGCGTTAAAAATTACAGACAAGACGACCGGAAACAGTCAGTTGGCTGTCTCTTTTGATTGCAGCCAGGCTCACAGCCTTTCCTTCGGATCGGTCGACACAAGCAATTCCGGTGGACAGCAGGGACGTTATGTCATAAACATAACCGCTTCAATGGATTCTTCCAATCATTTAGTACTGACGCATAATTCTTACGGAAGTCAGTCCTGTTTTACAATTTCTGAAACAGCAGACCTTTTATGGACCGGAGCTCAAACCGTTTATAACGGCCTGGATGTATCAGGTACAATAAATGGCGAAGCCGCAACAGGTTCCGGCCAGACCTTGACAGGAGATGACGGAGAAAGCGATGTCTCAGGACTCGTCATTAAATACACAGGGTCGAGTACGGGGGAGATAGGAACGGTAAAACTCACATTGGGAGTGGCGGAAGCGTTTAACCGAACGTTATACAATATCACCGATTCGATAGATGGTTATGTCTCTTACAAACAGAAATCCCTGCAGAACACGATCAGTGATTACACAACACAAATCGAAGAAATAGGAAAAGTGCTTGAGCGCAAGCAGGAAACCATGATTAACCGCTTTGTTGCCATGGAAGCTCTGATCAGTAAGTTCCAGAACCAAAGCAATTGGTTATTGGGTCAGCTCAGCGCAGCCGAAAGTGGATGGCGTTAAAATTAATAAAATGAAAATACATAAACATTACGAATTTTTGTATGGAAGAGTTTTGTTCACGTCAACATTTATTAAATAGGAGGGCTGAAACCATGCGGTCACAATCTTATGGGGCAGTGGCATATAAACAGACCAATTATTTAACCGCTGATCCCGTAAAACTGATTATCATGTGTTATGAAAAAGCCATAGAAAGGCTGAAAAGCGCAAAAGAATATTATCAAAACGGCCAATACGAAGCTAAAGCTAAGGCCATTCAGAAGGCACAGGATATCATTTCTGAGCTGAACATGGCGTTGAATTTTGAAAAAGGTGGAGAAATAGCCAGAAACTTGGATATGCTATACAAATACATGTCTAAGCAAATTGTTGGAGCCGATATTAATCGGGATTTAAGCAGTCTTGATGAAATCATATGGATGCTGGAAGAGTTAAATTCGGCTTGGAAAGAAATTTCCGCTAACGGACAAAGACCGCTGCAATCCTCAACCCCGATTCTCAATGCCACTTTGAATGGGGAATCACGTCAACAAAATTCCACTTATTTCCGAACCTGGAGCGTCTAAATGGATTCCTACAGCGAAGGATTAATTCAAAAGCGACAGAAGATGCAACGATTATTGATTTTAACCCAGCAACTGCGAAAAGCCGCCGATAAGATGGACCTGGCTAAAATAGACAATTTAATGAACGAGCGCCAGGTTCTAATGGGCGATATCGATGCGCTTGGCCGGGTACTATCTCAAGTGGATCGATCTGATCGTCATTCGGTAAATTGCCGAATGACGTTAGCAAAAGCCGATGACCTTCGTGACGAAATCGATACAATAGTCAATCAGATTTTGATTATTAATGAGGAGATGCTTGGAAAATTCAATCAATCAAAAAATGCCGTTCAACAGCAGATTCTTACTATCCAGCAGGAGCGCAAAACGACAGGTCAAGCCAACTTTCTCAATATTAAAATTTAAAGTAACAAAAAATTTCCAATCATATTTATGAGATGAGGGACAAGATCATGAATATTCAATCCATTGAGCAGGATAGATTACTTGTTGCCAATAATTTTTCATCATCCGTAACGTATTCAGAAAAAGTTCCCGACGTTGGTCAACCGGGCACAACGCCTGCTGTCTCAGGCAATATGTTTTCTGAAAAAAGTCAGAACAATTCAATGCAGAACTCTGAACTTACAAAGGATTTAATTTCCAAGATTCAGGAGAAAATAGATCAGCTTGGCATCAGTCTGGATTTTTGCACCTACGGAGAAGAAGACGAAAGAATCGCGATTGTAGTGAAAGAGAAATTATCCGGGAAAGTTATTCGTAAAATTCCTCCAGAAGCCACACAAAAGCTTTATGAAAAAATGAATGAGCTGGTGGGAATACTTTTTAATGAAGAAGCCTGACTGACCTGTTCAATCAGAACTTTTTAAGGGGCAGTCGCGGAAATCTCATAACAATGTCCACCCAGTAGGAATTCCCGGTTTTTCAGAATATCATAGCGGATCGGGAAACGACTGTCTTCAAGGACAACCTGGCAGGCCTTTTTTTTAGCCGCGTTGATCACAATGGGAGCTCTCAAGTTTGCCGTAAGGAGAACGGGGTTCGAACGAATAGAAACAATAACCATAAGGGCAACATCTTCTGGATTGTCGATTTCAAGTTTTTCCAGCGTATCGTCATTTAATTCGGGTTGATAGTAAGGCTGCAGTAAAAACGGATCGATTACTACAAAAGCTGTAGCTCCGTCATCAAGCGACTGAAACCACAAAAAAGGATTTTTAACATCCTGATAAAGAAGCGCATATTTTTTTGACTCCTCAAATCCTAATATTCCTCTTCTCATCAAAATAATGTCCGACTCACTGATCTCGATCATTCCAAATCTGGTGGTTGATATTTTCACAGATCACACCTCGTCAGTTTTCTTCTATAATATCTTCACTTGCGCCCATAGAGCGGACAGCATCTCACTGTTTTTAACGTCGGATTCAAAGGCCTTTTTGTTTTCATCCTGTATCATTTCATATACTTCACCACGATGGACGGAAATGCCTTTAGGCGCATTGACACCGATACGGACATGTTTTCCTTTAATATCCAGAAGGGTAATCTGTATCTGATCGCCTATTACGATGGATTCTCCCAACTTCCTTGTCAGGATGAGCATTAAAAAACCTTTTTTCTACTTGAGGAAATCCAGAACTGAGGTATTACCGATCTCTGAAGCGATGGCATAGCAAGCCTTCAGGGAGACTTCTTTCATGGTAAACTGGGTCACGAGTTGGGTTAAGTCTGCGTCTTCGATATTCGACATCAGTTCCGTTACTTTAAGTTCAAGATCGGCCAGATTGCTTTCGGCGATTTCCAGACGATTTTGCCGGGTACCACATTTCGACACATTTAACGTAATCTGATTCTGAGCTTTTTCAAGATTTCCGATTTGAGCCTGTATGCTCTGCTGATCACTGTTCTGCATGGCTTTCTTCAAATCGGCAAGGCACTTGAAAATATCAACTCCATCGCTGCCCACTCCAGTAAACACTTCCTGACCGGTCAAGTTGTATGTTACCGGTGAATCCCTTTGAACATCGACAGACAACTTTTCGTTATTTCCACAGTAATAACCAGCGGCATAGGATTTGACATAAAACAGGTCTCCGTTCGACAAAGGCTTGGCCCCCCCATCATCATCAAACGCCATCTGAACACCGTCACCCAGTTCGACGGTTCCAGCACTCAGATCGTCTTTACCGGCACACCATGATTTCCCGCCATCCAGGGAAATGCTGTATTCAACTTCAGCCAGAGGACCACCTTCGTCAATCCTGACAGCAAATGTCTTGTTCGATGTCCCTGTAAAGTGCCCCTGAGACTCAACAGTGCCCTGGAATTCATTTCCTTCCGCCCCCCCGGCGGCTTCAATCCTTGCCGGCAATTCGGAAGCTGAAAAAGGAGGCGTATCCGTCGCAGAACCGGAAAAGAGATACCTCCCATTCAGGGTTGAATTGGCAAGGCTAAGCATTTCATCAATAAGGGATTGAATGTTTTCTGCTGATAGTTTTCTGCTGGTTTCGGTGGCGGTGGAAGATGCCTCACGCACGGCTATTTCTCTTGCTTTGGATATCAGGTCGCCAGCCGCGGAAAGTTTGGATTCCGACGATGAAAGCCACGCATCTGCAGAATCGATATTTCGATTGTATTGCTCTATAAAAGACTTTGTTTTCCGAAAATCAAAAATGCGAGTCATACCCATAGGATTATCCGATGTTCTGTTAATCGACTTTTGTGAAGACATTTTTTCCATAATACAGTTATATCCATTCTGAACAGTAAAGATATTTCCAATTATGGAATTATATTTCATGTTTTCTGTGACCCGCACAACCATAAGCACACCTCTTCATCAACTATCAGCTCAAGTAATTATAATCTTCAATTTATCTTCCCAGATTGATTAACGTATCCAGCATCTCATTTATAATGGAACAGAGCCGTCCGGCTGCATTGTAACCCATCTGGTATTGAATCAGTTTCATCATTTCTTCGTCGATCGATACGCCGGAAATGCCCTCTCTCTGACGGTCCAGTTGACTCATCACAATATTTTGATGTTCCACATTTGTTTTTGCATCGGCGACATCCTGCCCAATTTTTCCAATAAGTGAAGCCACATAGTTATTAAAGGTAAATATTCCATTCATGGCCGCCTCGTTATCCTTCAAGGCGGAGATTTGCACCGCGTTTGCCCCATCACCAAGGATGGAAGATGAAGCGGCTATTTTCTTCAAATCTGCGGCCAACTCGGAATTCACTCTCATTGATTTGGAATCAGTCGCTGTGGGATCGAAAAAATCACTGCCTATATTTTTATACTGGTCATAACCCTGATGATGTTGATCGTTGATCTGAGTCACCAGACCGGCAGCAAATGAATCCAGATTATCCTGATAATTCTTCACAATCATATCCCTGACATCCAGCAATGCACCGATTTTCCCTCCGGTTATGACCTCATCGAGGCTGTCGCTTGAACCGACTTTGGTAATGTGATGATAAGGTGGGTTTGTTTCGCTTGTTTCCGAAGACAGTCGAAGCTGCCAACTGAATTCTTTTTCAACCAGAGGCTCGCCGTTTGGTAAAAAAACATTCAAAGCGCCTGACGAATCGATAAAATAATTGGCATTAATTGTCGAACACAGTTCCTTCAAATATTCATCCCGCTTATCCTGAAGAATATTGCTGTTCCCCTGTTCCGAACCTGCCTCCCGGATTTTTCGATTGACATCTGCGATACTGGAAATGAGATTATTGATCTCGACGACTGTCTCCTGGATATTGTTTTCCGCATCTTCCCTGACAGATTCCAGAGCATTGCCATAATCATTGATTGATGCACAAAGACTTTCAGCAGATGAAATCAAAGCATCTCTTTCCACCTGTCCTTCAGGATTGTTTGAAACATCAGACCAAGCATTCCAGAATTGATTCAACAAACCATTGATGCCGCTGCCGCTGGTTTCATCAAAGATGATCTCCACACTTTCAAGACTTGTGGAAAGCGCTTCATAATAACCAGTGACAGAGGACCGTTCGTTAATCTGATCACGTAAAAAATTATTATAGATTCTTTCCACATCACTGACTTCGACACCGACCTTGATTTTTGCAGCTCTCACATCAATTGAACCCACTGAACTGAACACTGGTCGTTGCCGTGAATAACCGGGCGTGTTGACATTCGAGATGTTGGAACCGGTAATATCAATCGCCGCCTGAAAACTTGACAATGCAAGTTTAGTTGTATCCAGAATTCCAATAATAGACATCATCCTACCCTTTCTTGTTTAATAATGTCCCGTTCGGCAATGTCCTGTTCAATTCACCCGATGGCATATAATTAATGGAAGAGTATATAAGTTGCTGAATGAACGATATAGTTGATCTCGTGCATGAAATAGAATCCTGCAGGAGATTTTTATTCATCTCATTGTAATTCTTTATGGAATGAATCAAGGAACTAAGCTTTTCGCAACTGCCCAGCAATTGATGTTTAAAATTCTTTTCAGCATAGCTGGCAATCTGTGAAAGGGTGAGTTCATTTCGGCTATCAAAAGATAATATTTTCTTGAATTTCTTTATCGTTTCCTCTCTGTTTCGCCGTAAAATCGCTGCTTTAAATAAACAAGTCTTTTTTTGGGTATTACTGTTATTCAAAGCTTCAATGGAGGGCTTTCTTATAATTTCCCTTTCCTTTTTGATTAGTTCAAACAACTCTCCGTAAACATGCATTTCTTTATGCAAATTATTCAATAAGTATTCAACCAGAAAACGAAATTCTCTGGTTGAATATTCTGAAAAGGAAGATTTGTCTTCAGTTTTCAAGATGAGTCCTAAAGTGTATAGTTTCTGATCGCTATAGGGCAATAAGACAAAAGCAGGATATCTGTCACCCCAAAATATCCAGGAAGAATTCTGCAACCATTTTTTCCGCAACTTCTTCTGCATTCACATTATAAGTGTTATTATCGATTTGGTTCTTTAATGCGGTAACTTTATCGTCCCGAACGTCAGGAATATTGTCGACAGTGTTTTTTATTTGCTGGATTTCTTTCACGGCATCGGAAAGTTCAACCTTTTCCTGAGGAATCGAAATGGCTGATCGATTATCCTGCGTCATCTTACCCATCATGAGAGACTCATTTTTTTCATACTGTTGAATCTGCTTTGCCGAAATTCCTTTGGTGTTATTTATATTCATGAGATATGTTTCCTTTAATTTCTTCGGTTACATTGATTATCGGCAAATTTCAAAAAAACTTTAACTGGTTTCCGTTATCTCTGCCTTTACAGTGAAAATAATACACTTTCCCTCAGGAAAACATCTTATACCTTATGGACGCAATCGTTACTCATCATTTGACGGGGTTCTTCAGTTGCTCATACAGAAGAGCCTTTAAGCCAAGCCCCTTTCCTTTTCCGGACAATTCTTCGGCGATTTTCTGATCGAACATCATTGTATAGGTATTTTTACCGAACGATCGCAGAGTAGGATCTCCGGCGGGAATCGTTTTTCTCATCGTTCGGAATAGTTGATAAACAAAAAGTGATTCAAAATCAGCACAGGCTTTCCGAAGCTTTTGTTCATCAAACTTTTTCTTCCGAGTTTCAGCATTTCGGATTGCAGCATCGCGCGTACCCGTTCCACCTGTGGCTGTCACTTTATCATCACTCATTTTCGAACCTTTCAATTCTTCAATTGTTTAACAGTATCTTATATAACTTTTAATTCTGCCTGCAGGGCGCCGGCTGCTTTTATGGTCTGCATGATAGTAATAAGATCGCGAGGCGACACGCCCAAGGCATTCAATGCCTTTACAACTTCCTGAATGGTCACCCCCTTTGAGATAACCATCACTTGTTTTTTCTCCTCTTCGATACCCACCGTGGTATCTAGAGTCACAACCGTCTGACCTCCAGGCGCAACAATTGTCCCTGTTTTTTTATCCATAGCAGGCTGATTTCCCTTAGACGACAGTGGCGAAAAAGGAAGAGGTTGAGAAACCCGAATGTCTTCTTTGATCTGTATGCTTAAATTTCCATGGGCTACAGCGACAGTTGAAATCCGGACATTTTCACCCATAACGACCGTTCCTGTTTTTTCATTCATGACCACAACGGACTTGGAATCGACAGGAACATCGAGATTTTCCATCATGGAAATGATGTTCATCAAATTCCCTCCGGTAGCTTCTTTCATTCGAACATCAACGGAAAAGGAATCAACCTGTTTTGCCTCAACGTGTTGTCCAAGTGTTTTGTTCATCACATCGGCTAAACAGGCCGAAGTCGTAAAATCAGGTTGTAAAAGATTAAGCGTGAAGGAACGGAGTCGGTCAAAATCATATTTTAATTCCCGCTCAACCAACACCCCACTTGAAACACGACCAGCACTTGCATGATTTTTCCCTGTACTGCTGTTCGCCCCTCCCACGGCGTATCCGCCCAAGGTAACAGGACCCTGGGCAACGGCATAAATTTCTCCATCTACACCTCTTAGAGGTGTCATGAGAAGGGTTCCACCATGCAGGCTTTTCGCATCACCAATAGATGAAACCGTAGCGTCTATCCTCGCTCCTATTTTGGCGAATGCAGGCAATGATGAGGTAACCATAACAGCGGCAATGTTATCGGCTTTCAACGTTTTATTCTTCATGGATATGCCCTGTCTGTTCAGCAGGTTGGATAGGGATTCGCTTGTAAAACCGTTTTTGACGTCATCACCCGTACCGGCTAAGCCGACAACCAAACCATAGCCTATAAGCTGATTTTCTCTCACCCCGCTGATAGACGCAATATCTTTCAATCTTGCTGCAAAACCGTATGAAACAAAAAAAACAAGGTCTAAAACAATTATCCCTGTCAGAAATATTTTTTTAAGCAGCATTCCATATTTCATAAATTTCCCTAATTTAAATATTGACATTTAAACTCTCTTCCGGTCATTTCCTTAAAAAGGCCACACCCAGTCGACTATTCTCGTAGCCCAACCAGGCCTCATTTTGTCATTGATAATTCCCTTGCCCGCATAGACAATTCTTGCGTCGGCGATGTATTGTGAAAAGATGCAATTTTCCGTAGTAATATCTTCAGGCCTGATAATACCTGAAATAATAAGATACTGATCTTCTTCATTTATGGTCAGTTGCCGTCTACCTTCAATAACGAGATTTCCGTTATCAAGCACTCTGACAACCCGAGCCGTAACTGTGCCTTTAAGCTGACCGCCCCGTGTGGTATTCCCCGTTCCTTTTAGGGTTGAAGAAGAGGATCCCCCAATCTTTATTTTCGATCCCATATTCACATTCCGACTCAAAATCGATTGATCAAGTCCCAAAAAGGCATCAATACCTGCGGCAGAGTCGGAATCCCGGCTTGTATTGGTTGTTGCCTTATTGCCTCCCTGTGAAGCTTCATTAATAAGAATGGTCACAATATCATTGATATATCTTGCTTTTTTATCCGCAAACAGCATGTTTGATGCACTCTCACCCGGCCAGATGGATCCCCTTACGGGAAGTGCTTCGGGTCGAACCGGCAAATCTAACGGCTGTTCACCGGCTGTAAAATCCGGTTTTGTTGCACAACCCGTCCAAAGCCATAAAATCAGGAACAAAAAAATCAATCTATTTTGAATTAAAATGTTCATGTCCTTTTCTTTCATCACAAAATATCAGCAATCATTCATCCTTGATTTCATCATACCCGACCAAATCCATCACATCTGTTTTTATATTTCGACTTTGACAACTGAGTTTCCAATGACTTTTGCGTGGATTATTTTATTGGAAGAAATATTTTTGATTTTTACCGTGGCTCCTAAGGTTCCTTCCTCTTCAGCCAGCCCCAACGTTGTTATGCTTAATACACCGTTATCACATATGACTTTAACAACCTTACCTTTTTTGAACAGGATAGGTTCGCGAAGCATACTCGCCGTAAATGTAGACCGCTCCTTTATCGAACGAAGAAGTCTTTTACCTATAATCCGCTCCGGATCAGCAAGGAGATCCTGAGGCAATCGGCTGAACCACTTTTTTACGATAAGGATATCATGTTCTGAGATGTTTCTGTTCCGTTCTAAGGGACGAGCACTCAATGCGACATCCCTGCAAACCTCAATCCGTGTCGGAACGGAAATATGTTTAAGAAAATTATTTCGCTGACGGATTTTAACCTGATATAATCTGTTGCCGATATATTCGTCGCTTTTGTTCTCTTTCACATGTAGAGTGAAATCTTCCCGAGAAAGGGTAACTTCAGGAACTCCATTGGGAAACGTTATTCTTATCGACCCCTTTGGCCAAGTCATGTGTTTTTCGACATGATCGACAATGGCGGCTTTAATCAAAGATTCATTAAGTGTTCTTCCTTCGAACGCAAGCAGTTCTTTACCCGATACACCCGCGTAAATAAAACAACACGCGAGAAATACCAAAATTGAAATCCCACTTGACTTTGCCATTGGCTTATTTCTTCAAATTATTAATCATCGACAGCATATTGTCTGCTGTCACGATTGATTTCGAATTAATTTCATACGCCCGCTGACCAACAATCATTTTAACCATCTCATCAATGACGTTCACGTTGGACATTTCAAGAAAACGCTGCGATGTAGTTCCCAGTCCATCTTCTCCCGGGTTTCCCGTTAAAGGCTCGCCTGACCCTTCTGTTTTTTCAAAAAGATTTCTCCCTATACTGCTTAACCCAGCCGGATTAATGAATTTCGCAAGTTCAATTCTTCCAGTCGCTAAAGTATTGCCGTTTTCATCGGCAGCAGTCCAGGTTCCCCCGCTGTCCAGGGTGAAGGTTACCGCATCCTGCGGAATGCTCACCTCCGGGATCAATTGCAGGCCATCCGTATTGCATAGCACACCATCTCTGTTGACCTTGAAATTCCCTGCACGTGTATAAACCGTTGTACCATTGTCATCCAGTTGAAAAAAACCATCACCTTCAATCGCCCAGTCAAAGGAATTGCCGGTTTGCTGATAATCACCCTGTGAAAAAATCTTTTGAGTAGCGACTGGCTTGACCCCCATCCCAATTTCTATGCCTACTGTCAGTTGATTTCCCGATGAAGTTTCCGAACCGGCTTTTGTGGACAATTGATACATGAGATCCTGAAAGTCCGCCCTGGATTTTTTGAACCCCACTGTATTGACATTAGCCAGATTGTTCGCCACCACATCCTGCTCAACTTGCTGAGCCTGCATTCCTGTCGCTGCCGTCCAAAGCGATCTGATCATTACGATTCCTCCTGCAAATTATTTATCCTACTTTCCCGATTCTACCTGCTGAAAGTTTATCCTGTTCATCAATGGAATGGATAAGCTTTTGATAAGTTTCAAATGTTCGTTGCAGGTCGATCATTTGAATCATTTCCTTTATTGCACTGACATTGGAAAGTTCAAGAGATCCATAGACGACCTTCGGTGTAAAATTTTCCTGAAATATCCCCTTTCCTTCATCTCTGAAGATTCCCTCGCCCGAAGAAGTCAACACCTCAGGGTTTTTGAAGCTGACGATTTTCAACTGGCCTACCTGATTTTCACCTATATGGACATTACCTGATTCATCAATGCGAACATCTTCACCATTCAAAACGATTGTTCCTGTCTTACCCAGGACCGGATCACCCGATTTTGTGACCAGTTCTCGTTTCATATTTAACGTAAAGTCCCCCCTTCTTGTATAAGCAACTCCTTTCGCTGTCTGGATAATGAAAAACCCTTCTCCCAGGAGGGCAACTTCCAGGGGATTGTCCGTTCTCTGAAGGGCGCCTGACGAATAATCCCTGGTCAACAACTCATCATACGAAGGCGCCTTGTCGTTCGACGAGCGGCCTGAATCTCTCATCAAATAATTTAAAAATTCTACCTTGAAGCCAGGTGTGCTGACATTGGCAATGTTATTTGCTGAACAGTCGAGTTTTGCCATTGTTCTCAAACAGGCGTTTCCTACATCTGCAATACCATAAGTCCTCATACCATATGCTCCAGCGGTTTTTTCATTTAGATATTTCAATTTGCATACCAACCGGCATTAGAATAAGTTTCCGGTTCTCGCTATTCTTCTATTCTTTTTAAATAACAGCATAATTGACTATAGAGAAGAATTTGACGTTCAAAAAAGGATATCCCTGTTCTGACCAGAATGATCTGACCCTGTTTTCAGAAAGCATGATTATCAGCCGACTAATGGAAGAAAAAACTCATGCATAAAGAGAAGTCGATCTGCAGGATATTATCGAATATATACAATGAATTCATATCATTGCGGAAGAACTGAGCATATTTTGCTGTTGCGGATGGACAAAGGCAGAAAAAGAAGGCCAACCCTTCTTGTCGAAGGGATCGATAGGCAAACAATGAAGGAATTTCTGAGTGGGCTGAAGAAATCCGGGAAAATATTTCCCCTGCTGTCAAACCTCTTTTTTTTGACTCAACTTGGAGTTGATGGAATAAACATAGGCAAGGATTTCGGCTACGGCTTTATACAAATCCTCCGGAATCTGTTCATCAATGTCCAGTCTGCAGAGTATCTGCACAAGGCCGGGATCATTCCTGACGGGAATATTGTTTTTCTGAGCCAGTTCTATAATCTTCTCGGCAACAAACCCGCACCCTTTGGCAGTCACTTTCGGCGCAACATCAACGGTTCCATCATATCTTATTGCTGCGGCAAGTTGTACTTTTTTCATTTTACTCTTCTACCCCGTTCTTCTTCACACGACTATCTTAAATTCATCGTTTTGAATGTCATTCCCTCAACACAGCCACATCAGCCAATTCAGGCAAAGCAGTTAACGATCTTTTTTGAATAGATCACGGTATCTTTCAAATAGTCAGACCTTTCTCTCGAAAGATCCCTGGAAAGTTGGATGTTGAAAGAATTTGGGCCATATCCCGACAAAATAAGGCGTTCATTCAAGGTCTCTATAAAATCAGAAAGAAAATCACGTGATTCGGATCGGTCACATTTAAAAAGTCCCCATATTTTTTTATTCATATATCTGACGTCCACAATAAGATCTCCCAATGGATCCATATTAAAAAACAAAACAAATTGAAATTGTTTAACCATTCCCGTTTTTTTCTTATTAGCGTTGTTCAACCTGATAAAGAGATCCACCATCCTCAGGTTGTCAGCGAACTTAATCGGAAGCTGGAAATAATATCCCTGCTGCTCTTCCTGGCTGAACACATTTACAACTTGCTGATTATAAATCATTTTCAATGAATCAGCCGTATAATCCGACAGGCTCTTCAATGATTTCAACAGCATGGGATCTAAATCCGAATCCGTAGCGTTATCCATAATCTGATGGAGTTGGCAGGAAAGCCTGGCTAAAATGCTTTTAATATTTTTGTCCACCCCTTTCTTTAAGTCATTTCCTTTTTCATGTGTCCGATCAAGAGACTTCTTGAGGTTTTTTTCCATCAAGTAACCGATATTCATAATAAACTCTTTTAAAAAAAGAGGGCTCGTCAGGCTTTTCTCAGAATAAATGAGAGTATTGAGAATTTTAAGAAAGGCATCGATGTCCGCTTGATTGAGAAATTGATAAACTGGTTGTATATTCCCCTGAAATATCTCAAGACCATTTTTCACCACATTAAACAACCCTTCGGGGAATGACCGAAACAGGACTAAATTATTTCGAAATTCAAGTGTTTCCGAATCATCCGGAATGATGAGTTTAAGAACTATCATGGGGTGAGTTTTTGCAACCTGAAGAAGCAGACGATCTCCCATGTTCAATGGAAGAGCTGATTGAGCAGCAATTTCAGATTCCTTTACAGCGAGCAGCACTTCTTTACTGCTCAGCTTCTCCAGAACCAGTGCCTGCACCACATCCCCGAGGCGGAAGGATGAGATATCGGCAGGATTTTTGATAACCTGAACAGGATTGGAAAATGCAGTTGGGACATTAGGCGATATTTCCATTGTATGCGACGTTATCATGAACTTTTCTCTCGGGCGAGGTTGAGAATCAGATCAACTTCACCTTCGGGCAGTCCTGATTGATGAGCGATTTGTTCTTCATCCAGACCTTGCCGGGCCAGACTCAAAACATGTTCCTGTGTTTCCCCGAAAAAGGATCCTGTACTTTCGGCAATATCCGAAACCGCTTTATCTGAATTTGACATAACGGGATAACCATTTGATTTCCTGATCAGATCATTCAGTTTTTTTTCTTTTTCATCAAGGGCAACGGCAAGGGTGTTCAATTCCCTCTTCTCTTTATCCAATTTCTTCAGAAATTTACCGGCATCTTCCCTGGATTCCTCTAATAATCTGCAGAATTCTTGAGCCTTTTTTTCACTGAACTCTACTGATAGCGGGTTGAATATTTTTCGAAACCTGATCAGTAAGAATAAAATTCCAATACAGATCAGAACATCTGTTATCATCTGAAAAACCAACAAACCATTAATATTCATCGTTGTTTTTTATCCTGATTTCAGACCTTGATATCGATAAATCTCCCCATCGCATTGGCTCCGCTATTCTCCTCAACTTCCCTTCTCTCTCCATCAGGTTTCTCAGACCTTCTCATTCCATGCTTGGTGGATTGCCTTTTTTTATCGTTTTCTCTATCCCTGATTTCTGATTTTTCCGTCTCGGAAGCATCCTGAACCTTTTCTTCTGCAAGGCTTTTTTCTTCTTTGAGCTGTATGCCGATATATTCCTGCTGAACACCGAATTGTTTCTGCTGTACCTGTTGAACTTTTTCTATTGCACTGGTCTGCAGGATTACCTGCTGGACGTCGATGGGCCTGACCATGAGAATGTTCCCTCAGTCAAATTATCTGAAGTAAGAAGGTGGAAATCCCGCACAATCCATAAAGCGTTCTTTTTCTCTTATCGATCTCAGGTCGATGATTCCCGATTTACAGGAATTTGAAGTGTTACCCTGTTCCACCCCGTTTTGCCTTCAAAAACACTCTTCACGTTATATTCTTTGAAAAGAAGCTGGACACACACAAGACTTGACATATCAACATTGCAGGACAGTAAGCTATCCCCTTCAGTTGCAGAATCCGTATTGACGATCATCTTTGCCCCGGTATCCTGAATAACAACCATAATATTTCTCTCATCGCAATCGGTTATAATGGATAATTCTTTTGTTTCACTTTTCTTCATTCTGTACATGCTGCTTCTTAAAAGTGCGGAAAAACATAGCGAATAACCGGATTGAGTCCCATATATCCAGGGCATATCGCTGGTCAGTTTGATCGTTTTTTTTATTTCATGCTTGAAATCCAGGTAAAATTCCAAAAAACGAAGTTCATTTTCGATGAGTTTCTTTAAGTTAATCCGCTCAAACCTATTATCCGAGATAACATAAAACTTCGATGCCAGATCCTGAAACAAGTAGAAAAAACGATCGGATTCTTTGCAAATAGAGATCACATCGGTTGACAATTTATCCTGCTCATCGACGATTTCCCTGGCAAAATCCGGACAACATTCCTTAATTTTATTGAAATGCTCATTCATCCGTCTTTGCAACAGTTTCGAACGCCCCATGATTCCGTTGAGGGGGTTGGCGAAATTATGCAGAATACCGGGAATGAGTTCATTTACCAGCGTTGACTCAAATTCTCTTTCCAGAGCCTTGTATGCAGACTCTTTCGTTCTTACAGCAATCTTCATCAATCAATTCCTCTCTCTGACGCTTCAGCGATGCCGATATACTCAGTTAAAAAAACAGAAAGATATTACAAAATCATAAATTTTGTGAAATAGATTCCGGTAACGATATTTCCCCCAAGTTGCTGATTAAGTTCAACGAAAAGGAAATCCCTTAACCGGTTTCTATCCTGAAGAAAAGAAGTATTCTCCCGGCTGCAGGTTAAAAGTTTTTTATAAATCATTTTCCTGATGTCAAAATGATCGTCTTTGAATGCAAGTTTGTGATCCGGGCTTATTTCCAGCGCCAAGGCACAAACAAAAATTTTTTCCTTTCCGCCGCCGTCTTTAAAATTGATAATAAAATCCTGCAACGATGCGAATTTACACTTTACGGGCTGCTGAACAGGTGTGATATTCTCAACCGGAGCGTTGTTAAATTTCAATGTATGGAAATCTACCAGGAAAAAAGCAATGCCTGAAGAAAATGCAACAAATGCTAAACAATAACCGACTGCATTTTTTTTTGATTTCTTCCAACGGCTCCCGAAATTTTTCTCTTGAGGCAGCGAGTCGGATCTGTTTGACTCTCCGGTGGAATAATCTTCTCCACAATTGTCGTTCTCATGATGACTGAAATCCGAAATGTCTTTTTTAATCTTCTTCATAGTATCTCGTCAATAGAATGGCCACGTGGTAAAAACTTCGCTTATCTCTTATTCTGATTAATCCCGACTCTCAATCCCGGCACCCTGTTTTCAGTTTGTCTTAAAGCCTTACAAGTTAATTTTCTTTACCGCCGCCCTGAGGCGGAAAATGGCCTGAGAATGGAGCTGACATACCCGCGACTCCGTTAAATCCAGAACTTTACCGATTTCCTTCATCGTCAGTTCCTCATAATAATATAAAGTCAAAACCAGGCGCTCTTTCTCAGGCAGCAGCTCCATGGCTTTCTTCAGTTGCATTCTGAACTCTTGATCCGTGATTAAATCTAGAGCACTGCTCTGTTCGACGGCCCTGATTACATCGGAACAGGAATAACGATCCAGATAATCTCCGGGTAAATCTTCGCTGCTGATCAGTGAAATGCAACGGGAATCATCCAGCAATTTAAAATACTCTTCAATAGACAGTCCCAAATATTCAGATATTTCATGATCGTCCGGCGCTCTTTTCAATATCTTCTGCAACGACGAAATAGCCTTTGTAATTTCATTATCCCTGCTGCGCACAGCTCTTGGAACCCAATCCCTTGCCCTTAACTCGTCAAGAACAGCGCCTCGAATTCTGATTCCAGCATAGGTTTCAAAGCGGACGTTTCTTCTGGTATCATATTTTTCAATTGCGGACATCAAGCCGATAATTCCCACGTGAATCAGATCTTCCTTGTCCCCGGCATCAATGGGTATTTTGGATGCCATGCGGCCTACAACAGCTTTTACAAAGGGAAGATATTTCAATATTAATGCTTCACGATCTTTCTTATCTGCATTCATTACCCAGGATTTTTTCCCCGAAGAAACTGATGCTCCCGCTTTCATCGTACTCAGGATTTTCTTCACATATTTTTTCAGCCACCTTCTTTACACAAAGACTTGCCTTGGAATCAGGATAAAGCTCCACGAGGGCCTTTCGCAGTTTAACGGCTTCCTGTAATTTTTTGTCATGAAGGATATAACCCATGAACTCAATGTTTAAATTCAGAAAATGATCCGTTGCTGAACTGAGGCGAAGATAGACTTTATTGGCTTCAGCAGCGCTTCTCACCATATTGATTAACAACCGGAATCTTTTTTTTGCATATCGCTGATACAAAACTTTAATCAGAGCATAGGCGTCAGTAAGAGACGTTGGCTCCGGAGAAGTAACAACAATGATTTCTCTTGCTGCCATATTGAAATACATGACATTCCCGGCAATACCGGCACCGGTATCAATCAGCATGAAATCGAGACTTTCTTTTATGGAATTTAAATCATCCAGCAGGGTTAATTTCTGCCCCCGCGACAGATCCGTCATTTCGTGAATACCCGACGCGGAAGGCAAAATCTTCACACCACCTGGACCGGCTACAATCACTTCCGACAATCTTCGTTCTCCAGTAAGAACATGATGCAAATTGTATTTCGGAGTCAGTCCGAGAACGACATCAATATTGGCCAGTCCGACGTCCGCATCGAGAACGAGTGTTTTTTTGTTCATTTTAGCCAACATACACGCCAGATTTGCGGTAATGTTGGTTTTTCCCACACCCCCTTTTCCACTCGTTATTGCAATGGTTCTGACTCGGTCATAATTTTTTTTCATGCGATTTTTTTTCTCGATTTCTGACTGGTTTCCAAATTTTGTCTCGTTTCTTTTCCTTACCAGTTCTCTTAGAGATTCGGCCTGATCCACTCTTTTACCCCTCATTGCATAGTCGGTTGTCTTCAACATTGGAAAGGCTCTTTTCCGGCGTTTCCCGATGCACTACCCTGTCAGCGGAACATTCAATTCAAATCGTTACCTATAATCATCCTGGCAATTTTTTGCGGAGTTGCTTCTTCAATGTCATGAGGCACGTTTTGTCCATTTGTAATATAGGAAACAGGTTTGGAAATCCGATCAAGAACATCCCAGAGGAAACCAACACGTAAGGATTCATCGGCCTTGGTCAGGATAATCCGATCATAATCAAAAATCCTGTAGCGCAATGCCACCTCCATCATGGACTCTCTACTTGAGGTAAGGCTTATGAGAAGATTCGACTCAAAGGGAATATCCGACCTCAGGGTTTCATTGAGCTTTTTCAAATTTACAATGTCGTTGCTGCTCCTTCCCGGTGTGTCAACAAGGATGACATCCTTGTCGGCAAACCTTTTCAGGGATTGTTTGAAATCATCCTTCCTGGGAGCGACTCTCAAAGGAATACCTATGATTCTGGCGTATGTTTTCAATTGTTCAACCGCGGCAATCCGGTATGTGTCGGTCGTTATGAGTCCCACGGTCTTTTTTTTACTTAGGGCATGATAAGCTGAAAGTTTTGCAAGCGTCGTTGTTTTTCCGACGCCTGTAGGACCAATAAAAACTTTAACCCTTTTTTCCTTTTCGGAATGATTTACAAATGGAAGAGATTGTCCAATCAGACTTTCAATCACAGACAAACCTGCCTGTACATTTTCAATCTGCCCGGAGGCAAATTCATTCTTGACCTTTTCCACAGCCTTCCAGGCTTTCTCTTTTGAAATGCCTTTTGAAATCAGATTATAGTAAATTTGATCCGTCTGCACACACCCTGTCCTGTTTCGCTTCAAGCCAAGAACATCGAAGAATGTGTTCATGGAATCCTTTAATTCCGCCAGCTCGGTAAGCATATACCGTTCATTCTTCAGATCTTGAAACAGTCTTTTTAATTCCTCAAAATTATTCTTTAAGTAAGATGCCAGATCTTCAAGACTCTTTCCCCGATCTTGTTCTATTCGCCACTCATTGTTGCCGGAAAGATCGTTTTGGCCGGCATTGGTGGTGAAATCCAGATCTCTGGCAGCAATAACCTCCAACATGCCCCCCCCGGAACCTCTCAACTTTTTTGACGACAGAATAATTGCATCCGGACCCAGGTCCTTTTTTATTTTTTTAACGGCCTCCTGGACATTTGCAACTTCATATCGTTTGATCTGCATATTACAGCTCTACCATGCCTAAGGATTTGATGGATGTTTCCCGCGTAACCTCATTATGAGAAAGGACAACGACGCTGGGAAAGAATTTCTCCATGATATTTCTGAGATGAATCCGGATCGCGGGAGAACAGAGGATTATCGGCTGCAACCCTTTTGCCGTAAAAGAATTGATCAATTTCTGCACCTTATTGACTAGTTTTCTGATCATGATCGGATCAGGGTTTACATAAGATTCCTGTTCCGTATGTTGAACCGCCTTCCCTATCGTATCTTCGATGTCGGGAGAAATCATCATGACCGTCAAACTCCCATTCGAATCCAGATACTGTTTTGTAATGGATCTGGCCAGCGCCTGTCGGACATACCCTGTCAAGATATCGACATTCTTTGTCATCGACACATAATCAGCCAGGGTTTCTGTAATGGTATAAAGGTCGCGGATGGAAACACGTTCCCGCAGCAATCTTTGCAGAACTTTCTGGAGAATCCCGTAGGGAACGATCTTCGGCACAAGGTCTTCAACAACCTTGGGGTACATCCGGCTTAAATTATCGATCAGCATCTGAACTTCATGCCTTCCCATCAATTCATCTGCGTGCAGCTTGATAATTTCCGTTAAATGCGTCGTAACAACTGTTGATGGATCAACAACAACGTATCCTTTCGCTTGCACGCTTTCTCTTTCTTTTTCAGGTATCCACACAGCCGGCAGGCCAAAAGCCGGTTCCTTTGTTTCTATTCCCTTGAGCTTGAAACTTTGATCTCCTGTGTTAATAGCCATATGATGTCCCGGCATCAGTTCTCCATCGGCAATTTCGACTCCTTTCAGGATTACCGAGTATGAATTGGCATTTAATTGAAGATTGTCTCTGATATGAATTGCAGGAACGATGAACCCCATTTCCATCGCCATCTGCTTTCGCAGTGCCTTGATCCGATGGAGCAATTCCCCCCCCTGACTGGCATCTACCAGGGGAATGAGACCGTATCCCACTTCCAGCCCCAAGACATCCAATGGAATGAGCAGATCTTCCGGTTCTTCCTGGACTGGAACCTGTGCTGGTTCTTCTTCGGTTTCCCGGGATTGATCCGCTGTCCTGTAAAGGTTCCAAGCCAGCCAACCGATCATGGCGGAAACCAGAACAAAAGAGAACTTGGGCATACCGGGGATCAGGGAAAAAGCAAGAATCATGATTGACGCCGTGGCAATTGCGTTTGGCTGCATCAACAACTGGTGACGCACCTCGTCGCCCAGATCGGAGGACGCTGCGGATCTTGTGACCAGCATTCCGGCTGCTGTTGAAACAATCAAAGCGGGAATCTGAGAAACCAGTCCATCACCTACTGTCAATAAGGTATAATTTCTTGCGGCATCAACAAACGGCATTCCCTGCTGTAAAACACCAATAACCAATCCACCGATGATATTGATCAGTGTGATGACAATGCCCGCCACAGCATCTCCGCGTACAAATTTGCTGGCGCCGTCCATCGCACCATAAAAATTGGTTTCCTTTTCAAGGTCGCCTCTTCTTTTACGGGCATCCACATCCGAGATCAAACCGGCATTGAGGTCTGCATCAATGCTCATCTGCTTCCCCGGCATGGCGTCGAGGGTGAAACGGGCTGCTACTTCCGCGATACGCGTTGATCCCTTGGTAATGACGATGAAATTAATCAGCACAAGTACGGTAAAAACAATCAGACCGACAACATAATTGCCCCCGACCACAAACGTGCCGAATGCATGGATAACATGACCGGCGGCCGTTGCTCCTTCATTCCCATGCAGGAGAATCAAGCGCGTCGAGGCTACGTTTAGAGACAGCCTCAATAAAGTGACAACAAGAAGAATGGAAGGAAAAATGGAGAAATCAAGGGGTTTGAGAACATACATGGACATGAGCAGGATGATAATCGACACGGTGATGCTGAAAGACAGCAGAATGTCCAGCAACAGAGTCGGCAGCGGGATCATCATGACCATGAGGATTCCGATCACCCCCAGGGCCATCATCATGCTGCTGCTTCTTGTTAATTCGGAGAATCTCCCGACTGCTCCCGTTGCCTGCATCACGTCATCCCTTCAAGGGCTCAACTCAGAACCTGGTCGTCTTTCTTCGGTTCTTGTCATCGCTTTTCCATTATGATGCGCTCGAAAGCGCCGCCCGCTTCCTGCCGTATTTCAACATTCTGAAGGCAATCTGTTCTATTCCCGTTTGATTGAATAAATATATGCCAGGATCTCAGCCACGGCTTTGTATAAACTGTCAGGAATCGTACCGCTCACCTCGACCATTTTATACAATACCTGTGCCAGTGGTTTATTTTCAACAAGAGGCACACGGCTTTCTCTGGCTATTTCCTTAATTTTTTCAGCTATATATCCAGCCCCTTTGGCAATGACCTTCGGGGCGATCATGGAGTCCTGGTCATATTGAAGGGCAACAGCGAGATGCGTCGGGTTGGTGATGATCACATCCGCTTTTGGAACATTCGCCATCATTCTTCTTTGAGCCATCTCCCGCTGAAGCCTTCTAATTCTGGCTTTGACGATCGGATCGCCTTCGGTCTGCTTGTTTTCGTCCTTGATCTCCTGTCGGGACATTTTTAAATTTCGTTCATATTCCCAGCGTTGATAAAGGTAATCCATCAAGGCAAGGATAATGAGAACCCAACAGGTAGTCAGAAGGATACGGAAAGAAGTCCCGGTGATATAAACCAGAATTTCCCAGACACTCGAATCAGCAAGAGGAAGGATATCCACCAGCTCACTTTTGACGGTCAGATATGCGACAAACCCGGCGATGCTTATTTTGAAAATGCTCTTTATGAATTCAATCAGGGATTGAAGCGAAAAAAGTCTGGCGAACCCTTTGGCAGGATCAATTTTCGACAACTTCGGGGCAATGGCTTTTGTTGATATCTTAAAACCGACCTGCAGTATATTGGATGACAGAGCTGCAATACAAACCACCAACAAAAACGGCGTCATTAAGGTAATGGTCTTATAGAAAGCTGAAAAGAGGAGAGATTGAATATTTTCCGTTGTCACAAGGGAAGAATCTAGACTTGAAAAAGAGCTTTTCATCAGATCCATGAGCTGATGAAGAAAGCTGTTGGCTCCAAAATAAAAATAGAGAAGGCACGCGCTCAGAATAGCAACGGAAGCCAAGTCCCGGCTCTTCGCTACCTGTCCCTGTTCACGTGCTTCTTCCCTTCTTTTCGGGGTCGCTTCTTCAGTTCGTTCCTGATCTTTGTTCGATTCAGCCATGGAGTTCAGAAATCAGATATCGGAGACATGAAACACACTTTTTTGATAAGAAACAGGCCTTTTCATGATTAAGAGGAAAAAACGGCCTTGCTTAGCGACAGTTTTAATTTTACATTTATTTCACATCAGCAGAACAAGCATATGGATCTGTTTTGCCAAGCCGTTGAAAAGTCGGATGCAATAATTGACAAAAATCGGTGCGCTCAATCCCAGAAAAATTAATCCCAAGGCAATCTGTAGAGGGAATCCGACAATAAAGATATTGATTTGGGGAACCGTCCTTGCCACAACACCCAGGGCGACATGAGTAAAAATGAGCACGGCTACCACCGGAGCACTGATTTTTACAGCAATTATGAAAACCTCCATTGAAAGAAGACATAAGGGTGCAATCACCCTTTCTGTCAGATGAAACTGCATCGGCGAAATCCTCACAAAACTTTCCGCCATGGCGGAAAGAAAGATGTGGTGAGCGTTTACAGCCAGAAAGACCAGCATGGCCAGGAAATATTTCAGCTGCGATATCAGGGAAACCTGAGTGCTGGTTACGGGATCGATAATGTTGACGACGGAAAATCCCATTTGAAACCCGATTAATTCTCCTGCAAACTGAATTCCGGCAAAGATGAAACGGGCCACAAAACCGATAATCACCCCGATGAGGATTTCACCGATCATGATTACGACCATTGGGGTGAGCCCCATCAACTGAAAGCCGAAATCCATTCGCACAAAAGGAAACAGAAGGAAGGTAATCAGAAGGGACAGCCCTCCTTTGATGCCCACGGGAATTGTCTTGTCGCCTCCGAAGATGGGCATGACGACGATCATGGAGCTGACTCGCAAAAAAATGAAAATCAGACAGGCAATCTGCTCCGGAGTAATGACAGGCAGGTTCATGAGAATATCCCGGGGGTTGAAAACACGTCTATTGCCTGATCTTTATTTTACATAATTGGGGATGTTGGAATAAAGGTTATGGGTAAATGTAAGCAGAAGATTGATCATCCAGGGCAGTGTGGCCACCAGGGCAACAAGTACGGCAACGATTTTCGGAACAAAAACCAGCGTCATTTCCTGCACTTGCGTGACGGCCTGGAACAGACTGATCGCCACACCAACAACAAGCCCGACGATCAGGAGTGGACCGGCCACTAAGAGTGTGACTTTGATGGCTTCAGCCATGATACCGACAACAAAATCAGGAGTCATGAATTCTTTCCTTATAAAATTTTCTAATGAAAACTCTGAACGAGCGATCCGATAATCAAATACCATCCATCCACCAGGACGAATAACAGCAGCTTGAAAGGCAGACTCATCATAATCGGGGGAAGCATCATCATCCCCATGGAAAGCAGAACGCTGGCAACCACCATGTCAATAATAAAAAAAGGCAAAAACAACAGAAATCCGATCTGGAATGCCGTTTTAAGCTCACTGATCACAAAGGCGGGAACCAGAACGGAAAGCGCCAGATCGGCTGGCTTCTCCGGTCTTTTTCCTTTGGATATCTGCAGAAACAGGGCAATGTCCTTCTCTCGAGTCTGCTTCAGCATAAATGCTTTAACGGGAATGACGGCCCTTTCGATTGCCTGTTCTCCTGATATTTCCTCATCATAATAAGGTTTTAACGCTTCACTGTGCACGCTCTGCCACACGGGAGACATAATAAAAAAGGTCAGGAACAGAGACAAACCGATGATAATCTGATTTGAAGGCATCTGCTGCGTGCCCATGGCCTGCCTTAGCAGAGAAAGGACGATCACAATGCGGGTAAATGAGGTAAGCATCAACAGGATCGCCGGTGTCAGTGACAACACGGTCAGGATGAAAAGAAGCTGAATGACCGTTGCCACTTTGTCCGGAGAATCCGCATTTCCACCGACAGTCAAGCTGATGTTCGGCAAAGATAAAGGTTCCGCGGAAGCAACCCCTGGCCCCAACACAGTGAAAAGGATAACAAGCAGTAAAACTTCAGGAACAATATCTTTCAGGGCATCATTGATGTATCTAGTCATCATTTCATCTTGCTATCCATAGCAGACATTATTTTTTCCTTATAACGGGAAAACTGTTCCGCAAAAGCAGCGGAAGGCATCTCCGATTCGACCGGCAGTTTTCTCATCCTTTCCAGCGCCTCCTTATCGGAAATCGTCTTCAGTACGGTCATTTGCTGATTTGACAGGCCGATGACAATAATTTGTCCGGCAACGTCAACAACCATGATGCTGTTTTTCGGTCCCAGATACCGACTTGCCACGATTCTGATTAAAGCCCCTCTGTCTATTTCTGGAGTTGTTGAATGCAGAATTCTTTTGATGAAATACATGGCTCCGATCATCATGCCCAAAACTATGGCCAGAGCGAACAGCATCTTTAAAAGAGAAGGAAAAAACGACACCGTTTCCATATTGTTTCCTGTATATTTCGTCTGTGGAGATGGTTACGTGATTCCGTTACCTCAGTTTATTAACACGTTCCGCCGGCGAAACGATGTCCGTCAACCGTATCCCGAATTTTTCATTGACCACAACCACTTCTCCCCGTGCGATGAGCCGCTGATTAACGTATACATCCATAGGCTCGCCTGCCAGTTTGACCAGTTCGATAATGGATCCCTGTCCCAGTTGGAGCAATTCACTGATCAGCATTCGACACCGGCCCAGTTCGACACTCAGAGTCAGGGGAATATCGAGAATGAAATCGAGATCTAACTGGGGATCCATTTTCGGACCGGCAGGGATTTCCTTAAAATCAGCCGGGCTGACCTCTACCTTTGGAGTTTTTACCTGCGACTGCGCAAGTTCTTCCTTGACATCTTCCCAACCGAAATTGTCGTCATCGCTCAAACCCACACTCGAATTCGAGTTTTCATCCATATCGATTTCATTAAGAAGTTCATCGATCTCATTCTGTTCCATAATCCATAACCTCTTTGTCCTGAACAATCTCCGAAATCCTTACGGCTTGATTTCCTTTATATGTTCCCGGATATCCCTTAAATTTCATCATGCCCTCGACAAAGATATTCACCGGATCGGTGCAGTACTGATCCAGGGTAATGACGTCACCGGGCTTGAGATTGACCACATCTTTGGCGGATATCAGCGTGCTGCCCAACTCGATCAGGATATCGAGATGAGCCAGCATGAGATTATCGCGAAACCGCTTCATCCATACCTTGTCCACTTCCAGCTGCTCACTTTGGAATCCGGCCTGTAATTTTTCCCGGATGGGCTCCACCGTTGAATAAGGAATGCAGAGTTTGAGAATTCCGGTGATGTATTCAACCTCAATTTCAAAATCGACGACAAAAACCAGATCCGTGGGAGGAACAATCTGCGCGAATTGGGGGTTGATTTCAGACCGTTGATAAATCACGCGAATGTCATGCATGGTCTTCCAGGCTTTTTCCAGGTCGGAAAGGGCACTGAGAATCACCTTTTTGATCAGATTCGTCTCGATGGCTGTAAACTCTCTGCCCTCAACCTTGAACAGTTCCTTCCCCGCTCCACCGAAAAGTACATCCACAAGGGTAAAAATGACCTTGGACTCCATCACAAAGATCGCGTTTCCTCGAAGCGGCTCCATCCGGAAAATATGCAGGCTCGTCGGCACGGGAAGGGTTTTCAGAAATTCCCCGAATTTAATCATGTCGACCGACATGGAATTGACCGCCACTACCTTGCGCAGCATGGAAGACAAGGTCGTCCGGAACATGCGTGCGAATTTCTCATTCGTCATTTCCAGGGTGGGCATCCGCCCCCGGATGATCCGGTCCTGACTGGCCAGATCGTAGATGACGATATCGGAGGGCTCCTCTTCCTCATCAATTTCGGTATCGATCTGACCGCCTGTAATGCCGCGCAGCAGAGCGTCGACTTCTTCCTGAGTTAAAATCTGCGACATGAAGAACTCTTACTGAATGACAAATTCTGTAAAATAAACGCGCATGATTCTGCCTTTTGATAAAAAGCTGTTCAGCTTGAATGCAATATCCTCACGAAGCCGCTGCTTTCCGCTGACCTCCATAAGCTCCTTGTAGGATTTGGATGAGAGGATATCCAGTATCGAATCCCTGAACTTGGGCTTGAGTTGATCCAACGCCGCCGTATTTTCCTGATCGGAAACCTCAATCTGTATCACCGCCTTTAAATACCGGTCGCCTGTGCTGTCTGCCAGATTGACAACGAAGGGTTCCATCGGCCATAAAATGCCGACGGATGATTTTCCACTTTTCTGATTTTCCGTGCCCTTCGATACGTGCTTAATGTAAAGAAGCCCACCGGTCAGACCTCCCGCAATAATGATAATTCCAGCAATTCCGATGATCAGCCATTTAATGAACGTACCCGTTTTTCTTTCATGAGTTACCGTTTTTGAATCCGGCTGCGTCTGATCCTCCATTGTCATTCAGGCGCCCCCTTTCTTTTTCATAAAAAATATTCAGAAATAAACGTGGTTATCTCGACAAACAGATTCATGAATTGATACTGGCATTTTCAATTCCATTCCGGAACAAAGCAATTAGCGCACCAGTCAGTGACACTATTTATCAACGGCACGAAGCTGAATTTCATTCGTGTTCTACAAACTGAAAAAGGGGAATGAAAAGTTTTCATCCCCCTTAGAATAGTTTCCCTGTGTCCAGAGTAATTTATCAGCGTTTGATATTCATCAGTTCCGTCAGCATCTCATCTGAAGTGGTAATAATTCTGGCGCTGGCCTGATAAGCCCTCTGGGCGTTGATCATATTCACAAATTCCATGGAAACATCGGTGTTGGATTGTTCAAGGGAGTTGGACATGATTTCTCCCAGACCTCCCGTTCCAGGCGAGTTGATAATCGCGGCACCGGAAAAATTGGTTTCGGCAAAATAACTCCCTATTTTTCTCAAGGCTCCGACATTGGGAAAATTTGCCAATACGACCTGGCCAAGATCAGATGTTTGCCCGTTGGTGAAAATTCCGGATATGATGCCGTCCTTTTCAACGCTTAAAGACTTCAGGACCCCCGATGTGTAACCGTCGACTTCCAGAGCCTTGATGACTGAAGTCGCCGCGTAACCCGTCACCTGAAGCGCATCGTCGCCGATCAGGTTCCATGTCAACGCGTTGCCGCTTCCGATGTCGGCTCCATTGGCAAGACCGGGAAATTCAAAAGTCACATCGGCTGCGTTGCTTTCCACCTGGCTGATTGTCAGGTCAAAGCTTGACAGATCAGCAAAGCCGGCGCCCAGAGCAAGGGTGATATCCGTTCCTCCTTTGCCGTCCAGATCGATGGCAATTTCATCATCATTACCCAGATCTCCCAGAGAAAATTCCAGATTCGGATACTCAGCACTTGAAATCGTCCATGTATCGGCATCAGCGCCACGGGTGCATGCAATTGTTCCATTTAGATATAACTGTCCAGGCTTGTTCACTGTCGTGGATGTAATGGCTCCACCGCCGCTGACTGCTCCGGCAGAGCAGGAAGTTAAATAGGTGTTTTTCAGATTGCCACTTTCATCAAACTTGATCCCGCAGCATGACGAATTGATGGTTTCAACATTATCCAGTTTGGCCTGACACCCCCAATAGCCGTCACCCTCTGTCTTCGTGAACGTAAGAGAAAGATTATGAATTGCCCCTTTGGAATCAAAGACGTTCTGCGAAACAACAAATGATGTGCCGGCATCTTCACTGTCATTGAGGTTGACCCCGATTCCGAATGTCTTCGTGGCACTTGGCGCTGACTGAATATTTTTCAGGCAGATATCCGTCAGCTCCGCATCCCCGGGAGCTGAAAAAAGATTAATCCCCTGGACTCTGTATCCGTTGACATCGACAAGATATCCATCCTTATCGATAACGAAAGCACCTGCCCGCGTATAATAAATCGCCCCCTCTTTGTCCTTGACCGGGAAAAAGCCTTCTCCATCGATGGCCATATCCGTGACGCTGCCCGTTGACTCAAAGGACCCCTGGTCAAATTTCGTATTGACAGAGGAAATTGCGACACCCTGACCGACCTGGAACGATCCGGAACCGCTGGTAAGGCTCTGGCTCAGCATATTGGCAAACTGGGTATCTGCCGATTTATAACCCAGAGTACTGGAGTTGGCCAGATTGTTTCCGATGATATCCATCTGCCTCTGGCTGGCATTCAATCCCGTCGTTCCGATCCATAACGCATTCGACATCTCTCTCCTCCTGATTTTCCATATAATCTTCAATTTTCATTTTTATAAAAATCGCTTTTCATTCCTGATGAAAAACATGTCCTGCCGCTGAACCATCAAGTTGCCGGTGTGCCGCTGACTTCGACAATATCGGCAATGGGAATCTGCCGGCCGTTCACCGTCACCAGAAGAGATTGATCCGTGAACCGGACCTCCGTCACAATGCCTGTAATCGTCGTATTCACAGATACATCGTTTCCACTGGAATCTTCCGCGCTGACATCAAAGGTATAGGCGCCCTGCGCATCGGCACCGCAGTCCCATGTGAGGGTATTGTGTCCGGCGCTTTGATTTCTTCCTTCGAGGGTTTTCACCAGTTTGCCTTCCTCATTGTAAATGTTTACCGTCACCTTCTTTGCATCTTTAGCGAGGCTGTAACTCAAATTTGCGCTGGATCCGGTCACGGTAAGGATATTCCCTCCCTCCTGATTGGCCGAAACCTGCCTGCCGATCAGATTCGCAGCCATGATGCCGTTCTGCGTTGTCTGAAGTGCGCTTAAGGATTCCAGTGTTGAATTCATGTTGGTCAGCTGTTCCAGACTCGAAAACTGGGCGAGCTGAGCGGCAAAATCGGTTCCGTCAAGGGGATTTAGAGGATTCTGATTTTGAAGCTGCGCAATGAGCATCTTCAAAAATTCATCTTTTCCCGTTAATTTATTCGTTGATGTTCCTTCTGAACCTGCGCTGGCCGCCTTGCCTATATTCGTCACGCCCCACATCTCCTGACACCTCCTAAATAAACAGGCTTATTCGGTTATAACGATCACCCGGATAAAACCTCGATCCCTTGAGCAGATCCATTATGCCATCAGCCTGTTCCTGCTGATCTTTTCTGTTCTCATCCTTGCCGCCTTCCCGCCTTGAATTCAGCCATGATGCGTTATCATCGGAATAATACGCACTGTGATGATCCGTATTGCCCTGGATCAGGACATTGTAACCATCGACTTTCAAACCCTGCTGACTCAGTGCCGTTTTGAGAAGATCCGCGTTCGCCTGCAGCGACGACTGTATTTCTGCCGTATCAACTAAAAACAACACCTCCACCTTATTGTTTCTGACCTGGATATCCATGTCCAGAGATCCCAGATTCGGAGGATTCAGGGTCATTCTAAGCCGGCCGCCGCCTTTCCGGACCATCTCGATCCCGCCTTCGACAACCTGATCCATCATGGCCTGTGGCCGAACAAGCCGGGACTCCCAGGATTTTTCAATGGAAATTTTGTTTTCCGCAGAAAAAAATGCGGACCCTGGTTGTTCTGAATTCGAACGTTCGAAAACCTCTTTCAACCCCTGGCTGAATCTCTTCCCCTGACTTCCGTTCCCCTCTTCTTTTCGCACGGAAGAGCTGTCCAAAAGATTTTCCCGAATAACCATGCTCGGACTCTGCTTATCATCGAGAACATAATAATCTCTTTTGATCGGTTCAATCCCTGTTGGCTGGTATGAATCATTTTCTGGAGAAGCTTGCCCATTCAGATTGTGTGGCTGAAGTACGCGGGAAGTTAACGGCGCATCAATCTCTGTTTTTTGAAGGGTTTCTCCCGATTTTACTGGAGACTCTGTAGATCTGAGTCCGTTCGACAGGGGGGTCTGAAGCGCGCGGGAATGTAATGACGCTTCTTTTTTTGTTGTTTGAAAGGTTTCTCCCGATATTACCGGAGACTTCGAGGATCCGCTTCCTTCAATATTTTTACGATTTTCTTGAGAAGTCAATTTTTGAGGGAGAGAGAAAGAATCGCTTGATTTTAAAGCATTTTGCCCGGGAATGGCCTGTCCTTGGCTTGTTTTGATGTCCCTTGCAGGAGGAAGGTTCCCGACGCCGGAATCGGCACTTGCCATTTCCCCTTCTGTCATGTTGCTGATAACTTCTTTCTGATGATGCATACCTTTCAATGCCGCAAGATCGAATTTCCGGATGAACGCCTTATCATTCAACGCCTGTACTGTTTCCCCCTCAAGCGGCACATCCATATTCTTTGAAGCAGAGTATAAACCGGTCCCGCTTTCATTCCCGAACAGCAAAGCACCATCATTCCCGCTATAGGGAAGGGAATTTTTCCCGGAAATACTGGTCGTCATGTCGGATGTTTCTCTGTTTGCCCCGTTTTTCTCAGGATCAGAGCCCAGATCGTTCGGAATTGCCGGAAACCCGTTTCCATGGCAGCAAGCCTCCGGGAACACAGGATCGTTTACAGATTTTATCATCCATCCGATCTTCTCCCCTTCAGTCGATTTGACATGTTCCCTTTCCAGATCCTGATCAATCCCGTTTTCCCGTAAAGTTTTCTGCTCCACAGATTCTTTCAGACAAACACAAAACGATGCCGCATCCGTTGGCCCTTCAACCGGATCTTTTTCTGTCGTCATACTCTTTCCAACGACGCCCGAGGTTTTCGATCCGGCCGTCATGATCGGCTGCGCAGCCTGTATCAGTTCAACAGCACTTTCAATGCCGGTTGCGATTGCGTCCATATTCCCCCTCAACTATTCTTGTCCGAATGGGAAATTGCAGAGAACATGCCATGAATAAATTTTATTTTATTCAATAAATACTCGCACTTGACAGCAGACAGAATACCCGTCAGTCGCTGCGGGGAAACCATTCTGGAAATTAATTCCGGATTGTCCCGGTTTTCTCTCATCCATCTGGAAATTTCTTCTCCCTTCACCCATCCGAATAAAAACCGTTTTCTCGGGAGACTTCAATTTTTTCATAATTCTTGACATTTTATGCTGAATCCATTAGCGTTCCTTTTTTCGATTGTATTGGTTTTCCAGGGAGGTTCGTTCATGATCGGGGTGTTGATTATAACGCATGGGAACGTCGGCGATGAGCTGATCAAAGCGGCCGAGCTGATCAAGGGCCCTTCGAAAGTGCTCATGCATGTGTCCGTTGACCCGTCCAAGGGTGTCGAATCCCTGAAAAAAGAAATCAGTTCAGCCATCAAAAAGCTCGATAAAGGTCAGGGCGTGCTTATTCTTACCGATCTCTTCGGGGGAACGCCCTCCAATTTATCCTTTTCATTTTTAAAGAGAGACAAAGTCGAAGTGGTTACGGGCGTCAACCTTCCCATGCTTCTGAAGGTTTCCGACGTCCGCGAGGATATGACCCTCCGGGATTTTGCCGCTTATGTGACCGATTATGGCAGAAAGAATATTTACCTGGCCAGCGAGGTCCTCGACAGGAAAGTTGGCTGACCATAACTTGTACAGCAGTCACGAGATTGTCCTTGTAAGAGTGGATGACCGGCTTATTCATGGACAGATTCTGGAAGCCTGGGTGCCTTTTCTGAAGGCATCCAGTATCATTATCGCCAATGATGAAGTAGCTTCCGACTTTTTCCGGGAAACGGTCATGCGGATGGCCGTTCCCAGTGAAACGGAAGTCATTGTCCGGTCTATAGACGAATTTTCAGGAAATTATCCCTACTCACAAACAAGAGGGAAGCGAACGCTTGTCCTTTTTTCCTGCATATCCGATGCAGTCCGCGCTTACGAATCAGGCTTCCATTTTCATCACCTGAATATCGGCAACGTCTACAGCGAGCACTGCGCAATGACATGCCTGCCCTCCATCCTCCTTGGAACCCGGGATATAGACCATCTCAAGGTTCTTATGAAAAACGATGTAACGGTGGAACTGCGGCGCATTCCCCGGGAGAGATCTTCCGATCTCCGAAATTTTTTAAAAATACAGAAGCCTTAACTTCAAGCATTTCTTTGTGGACGGGCCGGACGGATGTTCATCCAATGCGTAATGGCTTCTCTACTGGGAAGTCTGATCTGTCTTGACAGGATCTTGATTCAGAGCATGATCGCCAGACCCGTGATCGCCGCTCCCCTGATGGGGTTTTTTCTCGGCGATCCTTATTCCGGTCTGCTGATCGGCGCCTTGATCGAGTTGTTCTGGATCGACCGTTTGCCGGTAGGCACCTACATCCCTCCACATGATTCCCTCACCGCTATTCTGATTACGGCTTCCTGCATTTTCTCCAGCCGGGAGATCGGTCATCACTTCCGGGAAATCATGGCCTTTTCCATCCTTATCTTTATCCCCTGTGGTTATGTGGGACAGAAAATGGAATCTATCCACATTCAAATGAACGACCGCCTTGCAAGAGCGGCATTGCTCTGCGCGGGAAAAGCTGATGTCAACGGCGTCGCGGCGCGACATCTGTTGTCTCCGGTCGTTTATTTTCTCCTTACCTTTTTCCTTATTCTTTTCTTTCTGCTGTCTGGAACAGTGATGACCACGTTCCTTTTTCCCCGTTTCCCCCTTTCAGTACTCAAAGCGCTGAATATGACCTTTTTTTTCTTCCCTCTTCTGGGAATTGCCGTGGCTTTGAATACAATTCATCTGCGGAGGATGGTCCCTGTTTTCTGCGCCATTTTTCTGGCGATTGCCGGAATTCTGGAATTCTTCCATGTCATCTGAAAACGGCCGTTCCAACAGCTTCCTTCTTGAACCGATGACCCCGGATGATCTGGAGGACGTGCTGGCTATTGAGACAGCCGCCTTTCCGTCTCCCTGGTCCCGTAATCTCTTTCTCGAGGAGTTTTCCTCCTCTGTCGCCCGCAATCTGACAATCCGGATATCCAGCCGGGGGCGCAGCATCCTCGTCGGCTACGCGGTATTCCGGATTGCCGCAGATGAAGTCGATATCCAGAGAATCGCTGTAAAACCGGAGTTCCGCCGCCGGAGTGCGGCGACATTTTTGATTAAAGCCCTGCTTCAAAAAGCTGGGAAGGAGGGATGCACGCAAGCCTTTCTGGAGGTCCGTCCTTCAAATGAGGCAGCAATTCGGCTCTATGAAAAACTTGGTTTTGTGGTAAAGGGAATCCGGAAATCATACTATGTGGAACAGGGTGAAGACGCGCTGGTCATGGGGAGGGACATCCCCGCTGGAAGCGGCTCTTCTGAACTTTGAGAACAGAATGCCGCATTGTGATTCCAATTCCGGATCAGAAATGATATCAGAACGGAAAGGCAGAGGCGATACAGGCTCGCACCAGGCAACGGCGCAGGAGATGAGAACAAAACCACCGCTGCGGTCGCCCTGATCTCAAATCGAAATGGCAGGTTCAACCGATGCATATATTTCCCATGTCGATAGCGGGTAAAATTCTGGTCAACAGCAAAGTGGTCAACGAACATTTTCTAATGCGGATCGAACTGTCCCCTGCTTTTCCGCAAGCCCTTCCCGGTCAGTTTGTCATGATCCGTGACAGTGCGGCTCAGGCCCCCCTTCTGTCGAGGCCCATGAGTATCTATGCCTTCGAACGGAATCGGGACTCCGCCTTTCTGGAAATTTTCTACCGCGTCGCCGGTGAAGGAACCCGGAATTTCTCTCTTTTTCAATCCGATCACAAGGTCCAGATTCTCGGCCCACTGGGCAAGGGCTTTACGGTGGATGCCGACTGCAGGCGCGCGATCCTGATTTCCGGAGGAATCGGAATATCTCCCCTGACTTTCCTCGCCGCCCATTTAGAGGAGAGACGGAAGAATGTTCCCTTGGAAATCACGGCCTATGTCGGAGCTCGCTCCGCAGATTTTCTCGCCGGGCTGGAACGTCTGGCGGCGCACTGTTCAGACATCCGGATCTGCACAGACGACGGCAGCACAGGCTATCGCGGCACAGTCACGGACCTGTTTGCAAGAGACCTTCCCGGATACGATGCGAAGGATTCCCGGATATACACCTGTGGACCTGAGGGCATGATGAAGCGGCTGGCCGAAGTGCTGCGGGGGCACCCTCTGCCCTGCCAGGTTTCCGTCGAGGAAAGAATGGCCTGCGGTCTGGGCGCCTGTCTGGGGTGTGCCGTACCGGTCAGAACGGATTCCGGCGATGTGGCTTATCGCCGTGTATGCAAGGACGGGCCGGTTTTTGACATCAGCGCCATGGTCTGGTCATTTTGACCGGAAAATTGACAAAACATCGGAGAGTCTTTAAACAGGATCGATCTTTCCCTGTATGAAAAGTCAGACAATACGCATCCTGAAGGAGGAACCCCTTTATCAATGAAGATGAAGAAAAACTGTTTCCCAATGTTGCAGGCAAAACATGTCTCCTGCTTTTTGTTCGTTCTGTCCTGCCTTGTCTTTTTTCCGGCTCTCCCCGGCTCCGGTCGGGCCGCTGAGCAAAACAGCTCCACAACCTTTATCGCCCATGTCGCCTCCTTCAAAACTGAGACGAAATCAGGAATTCAGGCGAAACAGATCGAAAGCAAAGGGGTGAAGGCATGGACGAAGAAAATGAATATTCCCGGAAAGGGTCTCTATCATCGTGTTTATGTCGGTCCCTTCAATAGCCGGAAGTCGGCGGTTACTGTCCTGCAGAAGCTCAAGAGCGACAAGGTCATCTCCTATTACGCCATTGAAGCCGGTGACACGGCGACCGAAGTAAAAGGCGAAATTCTGCCGCCCCCCCAGGAAGTAAAACCCCTTCCACCCAAAACCGAATCCCGTCCGGCCCCTCCCCCGGCCGCAACCAGACCGGCTCCTCAGCCCCCTGAGAAGACACCCGTGGCGGTAAAACCCTCGGATCAGGCAGCGAAGCCGGCCCCTGAGCCTGCCAGGGCAGAAGCGGGGAAGTCTGTCGAGACCTCCTCTGTGCCTTCTTCCGGAAAAACGCCTCAAACTGTAAAGCAGGCGCCTCAGGTGTACCCCTTTGATCCGAAACAGGATGCTTCATTTTATTATAACCAGGGAATCAAACATCTCATCAAGGAACAATATGATTTGGCGCTTCAGAGCTTTTCGAATGCGCTCCGGATCGATGCGAAATTTGCGGAAGGGTATATCAAGCGCGGCGATACCTGGTATCTGAAGGGCGATAACGAAATGGCCATCAACGATTACAATACGGCCATTGCCCTGAAGCCTCGATATTCGGAATCCTATCTCGGGCGCGGGCTGGCCTATAAAAACCTGGGGCAGATCAAAAAATCCGAGGAAGATCTCCGTCATGCCTGCAGACTCGGCAGTGAAGAAGCCTGCACCCTGTTGAAAGTATGGCGCTCCATGACCGTTCCCGGACGGTGAAATACCTGCCTGGAGAAATAAAAGATTCGGAATCGTTTTTTTGATGCAGTCTCACCATTCTTATTTTATTTGCGGGAACTTCATGACATCTGGAGAAGACAAGAGAACTCAGGCAATCGAACCCCGTCTGGCTGTCGACATCGGAGGGCTTCGCCTCTGCAATCCGGTCATGACGGCCTCCGGGACCTTTGGTTACGGCGAGGAATATGCCCCCTTTGTCGACTTGAACCGCCTGGGAGCCGTGATCGTGAAGGGTTTGTCCCTTGAACCCAGGGCAGGCAATCCGCCGCCCCGTCTCGCGGAAACCCCATGCGGAATGCTCAATGCCATCGGTCTGCAGAACATCGGCGTCAGAGCTTTCGTCGAGCAGAAGCTTCCTTTCCTGAAAGATTTTACAACGGCAGTCATCGCCAATATTTTCGGGGAGACCCTGGACGAATATGAGAAAGTGGCGGAAATCCTCACCGCGGCCGGAGGAGTCGCCGCGCTTGAGGTCAATATCTCCTGTCCCAATGTCAAAAAGGGAGGCATCGCTTTCGGGGCTGACCCGGAGATGGCCGCCGAGGTAACCGGAAGGGTCAAACAGTCCACGAATCTGCCGGTGATTATGAAGCTTTCCCCCAATGTGACGGACATTTCCGCTATCGCGGAAAGCGTCGAAGCCGCCGGCGCGGATGCCGTCTCCCTCATCAATACCCTGACCGGAATGTCCGTCGATGTGGAACGGCGGAAGCCTCATCTTTACAACATGACCGGCGGCCTTTCCGGACCTGCCGTCAAGCCTGTCGCCCTGCGGATGGTCTGGCAGGTGGCCAGCCGGGTCCAAATTCCTGTCATCGGCCTCGGCGGGATCATGACGGCGAATGATGCCCTGGAATTTCTGATTGTCGGGGCGAAGGCCGTTCAGGTCGGTACGGCCAATTTTGTGGACCCCCGCGCCACGATGAAAATTCTCGATGGAATGACGCATTATCTCAGGAAACACAAGCTGTCCGACATTTCGGAATTGATCGGGACACTCGGCAGGCTGTAAACAGTTTTCAACCATCCTGGGCATTCGAAAAGAACAGTGACAGCGAAAAGGCAGCGAGTTATGGGACGCGCCGTTACGATTGTAAGCGGAATTTATCTCATCGGGGGGGCGAACCTCACCCGTTCGGAAGACGCCGCAGTCTATCTGATCGATTTCGGCACGGAACAGGTCATGATCGACTCAGGCGCGGGCCGTTAGGCGAAACGCCTTGAGGAAAACATACGGGCGGCAGGTTTTGATCCCCACGGAATTTCGACGCTGATCCTCACGCACCGCCACATCGACCACATCGGCGCGGCGCCTTATTTCCGCGAACGCTTCGGATGCAGGATTCTCATGCATGACCTCGATGCCGATGCCGTGGAACAGGGCGATCCCGTCCAGACTGTGGCCGACTGGTACGGAACGAGCTTTCCCCCGACGCCCGTCGATATCCGTGTTTCCGGAGAAGAGGAGACGCTTTCGTTCGACGGAGAATCCCTGCATATCCTTTTTACCCCCGGGCACACGCCCGGCTCCCTCTCCCTGTACCTCGACCGGGATGGGCGCCGCATCCTCTTCGGGCAGGACATACACGGTCCCTTCATCCCCCGGCTGGGGGCCGATCTTCAAGCCTGGCGGCAATCCATGGAAAAACTGTTGAGCCTCAAAGCGGACCTTCTCTGCGAAGGGCATTTCGGCATCTTTGAGCCCTGGGAAGCCGTTGAAAGGTTCATTCGTCAGCACATAGACCGCAACAACGCCTGAAAGTGGTTCCTCACAAGCCGCTCCACATCAGAGCGCCAAATCAGTTCGGACCGCAAAGTTCCAAGTTTCACGATCAAGCTTAAAGGCTGAATTTTCGGGCAGCGACCTACAACGTCGAGCTTTGAACATTGGACGTTGAACCCTTTAAAACATCCTGACGATTTCGTTCAGTTTTTCCTCGAGCCGACGGGCGGATACGGGGAAAGCCGTTTTCAGCTCCTGGGCGAAAAGCGACACCTTGAACTCCTCGATCATCAGGGAAAGGTCTGCAAGAGCCTGCTGCTTTTCATCGGAGACACCGGACGTCATGTTTTGCACAAGTTCATTATGCCGGGTGACGAAAGGAAGAAGCTCCCGTTCCCGGCGCCGGTCTTTTTCAGGATTGAGCAGGCCCCGTTCGGCGCGTATCTTCAGGGCCTTCAGATAACGGGGGATATGCGAAAGCCGCCCCGCATCGAAGCGGCACAGAAAATCCGCCGGCAGCAGTCCCTCCATTTCCCGTCGAAGTTGAAGAATGAATTCCCGCGCCCCGCTGTTTCCCCGGTTGACGATCTCAAGATTCCTGAAATCTCCCGCGATTTCGAACCAGGCCTTCAACAGGGGCTCCACAGTCCTGATCCCCTCCTGTCCGGAGATCAATATCTTCCCCGCTATCTTCCGGGCATGGGCCTCGAAATCCTCCGCTGTCCGGACATCCACGGCAAAGAGATCTTTTTTCACCTTTTCGAGCAGCCGGCTTTCCATATTCCGAACGCCGATAAAAGACTCCGCCCAGGTTTTCAATGGTTCCGTCAATTTGAGCGCCTTTTTCAGCTCTTTCAACTCCCGGGTAAAATAAAGGCCGTAAAGTGCAGCGATCCCTTCCCGATGCACGCAGTCCGCTTCCTCACGGGTCTTATAAAGGCGGAGATGGACGCATCCGTCTCCCGGGGTCAGGGCAGGCCAGGCGCATCCCTTGAATGACCCGTTCGCGTGGAGATCGATGGATTCAGGAATCTCCCCGAAATCCCACGCCGTCAGATCCGATTTTTCCCATTTTCTCCGCGCCTGTTCAAAAGCCCGGGAATCCTGCTCCGCGGTCAGGGTCTGCTGAAGTAACGAGAGGTCCCGGCCGGCAGCCTTCTCGCGACCCTCGCCATCCACAACGGCAAAGCGCACCTGCAGGAAATCGGGGACTTCTCTGGCGGACCAGGCCGATGCGGGGATGTCCACACCCAGTCTTTCCCGGAGCAGGCCGGCCACGGCGGAAAGAAGCGGACCTGAGGGGCCGCCCAGATGCTTTACGATGTAATCCGCTGTCCCGGCCAGCGGCTGAAGTTTCTTACGATACTCCTTGGGCAGTCCCCTAAGCAGGGCCAGAATCCGGTCCCGCAGATGTCCCGGAATCATCCAGTCGGCAGCCGCGGCAGGGACATCGGGCAGCAGGACATCGGGAATTTTCAGGGTCACGCCGTCGTCGGCCTTGCCCGGATCGAAACGGTAGACGCAGCGGTAGCTCCGCCCTCCGACGGTCACCTCGTCGGGGAAAAGGGATAATTCCTCCTCATCGGGAAGCCGGGTCAGGACATCCGCGGGAGTCATCCTCAGAAAGGCGTCGCCGCCCTGTTCCCGGATCTTTCTCTTAAGCGTCCGCACATTGCAGATCCCCGGCAGCCTCGACGCGTAAAAATCGTTCAGCACGGATTCATCCTGGAGAAGATCGCGGCGGCGGATTTTGTCCTCCATCCCGATGACCTCCGCCACGAGCTGACGGTTGTAGAGCAGGAACGGCAGAGGCGTTTTCAACTCCCCTTCCACCAGGGCGCTGCGGACAAAGATGCGCGAGGCTTCCTCGGGATCGATATGCGCGTATGACACCTTTCGCTGCGGAACGATGACCAGGCCGAAAAGCGAGACCTGCTGATAAGCCACAACCTCTTCCCTGCGCTTTTCCCAGTGCGGTTCGGAATAGGTGGAGGTGCAGAGATTTCCGGCCAATTCCTCGATCCACTCGCTGGAAATATTCGCGACGATGCGGGCGAAGAGCCGGGACGTCTCCACCATTTCAGCGGCCACGATCCAGTTCCCGCCGGAATTGAAGAGTCCCGAACCCGGAAAGAGCATGACTTCCCTTCCCCGAGTCGCCGAATAGATATTTTTCTCCTTCTTGACGGCAATGCCGGACAGATAGCCGCTGAGGATGGAGCGGTGGATGGCGGCGTTCAGATCTTCCGGAGCCGCCGCTAACTTTTTCGAGATGCTCCGGTCCGCTTTTTCCTCTTCGCGCCGAATTGTCCGGATCTGCTCGTAAATGTCTTTCCATTCCCGCATTCTTCTCCAGGACAGATAGTTCACCCGGCAGTATTTCCGCATCTTTCCCTGACTTTTCAGCGTCTCCTGAGCCCTCTGATACTTGTCCCAGATACGCAGCAGCGTCAGAAAATCGGACGTTGGATCGAGAAAAACGCGATGAGCCGCGTCGGCCAGGCCTTCCTCATCGACGGGCCTCTCCCGGGGATCCTGAATGCAGAGCCCGGAGGCGATGATCGTCGCTTCCTCCACACACCCTTCCTTTTCCGCCTCCAGAAGAATCCGGGCAATCCGCGGGTCCATGGGCAGACGGGCCATCCGGCGCCCTCTCTCGGTCAGCCGCACGTCCGCTTCCCCATTCCCTTCTTCTCTGCTGTTCCTGTTTTTCTCGATGGTGATGGCTCCCAGTTCCTTCAGGATTTCAAACCCGTCGCGGACGCTTTTGGGATTCGGGGCATCGATGAATGGAAAAGCCGCCGGGTGGCCCAATCGAAGTTTCAGCATGCGGAGGATGACCTCCGCCAGATTGGAGCGCAGAATTTCCGGTACGGAAAACTGGGGACGGTTCAGATAATCCTCTTCCTCGTAAAGCCGGATGCAGACGCCGTTCTGCACGCGCCCGCACCGCCCTTTGCGCTGATCGGCGCTGCTCCGTGATATCGCCCGCACGGGGAGGCTGTTAGTCCGGGTCCGCGGATTATACTGGGAAACACGGGCGTAACCGGTGTCAATCACGTAGCGGATGCCGGGGATGGTAAGCGAGGTTTCGGCAATGTTCGTGGCTACAATGATTTTCTGCGCGGTCGTCGCCGAAAAGACGCGGCGCTGCTCCGCCCAGGACAGACGGGCAAAAAGGGGAAGAATGACCAGGTTCTCATAGCGTCTTCCCTCAAGCAGCTCACAGGTGTCCCGGATGTCCTGTTCCGTGGGCATGAAAATCAGGATGTCTCCACGGTCGGAACGCCTGGCTCGCAGTTCCTCCACAGCCCGCACCGCGGCTTCGACGTGGGTGATTTCCTCGTCTCCGTCACCCTGTTCGACGGGCCGGTAAAGGACTTCCACGGGATAAACCCTTCCCGTGACTTCGATTACCGGAGCGCCGTCAAAGGCGGCGGCGAATTTCTCCGTATCGATGGTGGCCGAGGTGATGATGATCTTGAGATCGTTTCTCTTCCGCAGGAGGGTTTTCAGGTAACCGAGGAGAAAGTCGATATTGAGATTCCGCTCGTGCGCCTCATCGACGATGATCGTGTCGTAGGCGTGCAGGAGAGGGTCCGACTGGGTTTCCATCAGGAGAATGCCGTCGGTCATGATCCGTATATACGGGGAAGGACCGGAACGGTCTTCAAAGCGGATGCGGTAGCCCACCGCCTGGCCGACGGTCTGCCCCAGTTCCTCGGCAATCCGCTCCGCCACAGTCACCGCGGCGACCCTCCGGGGCTGCGTGCAGCCGATGATCCCGTTGATGCCTCGCCCTGCCTCCAGGCACATCTTGGGGAGCTGAGTCGTCTTTCCCGAACCGGTCTCTCCCGTAATAACCACCACGCGATGACGCGCGATGGCCTGAACGATTTCCCTTCGCCGGGCCGTAATCGGCAGATCCGCCGGATAGGTCACCCGGGGACGGTTTTTCCGCCGAAGCTCCTTCTTATTCCCGGAGCGCATCCGCCCCGGTTGTTTATTTACATGGATTGTTTCTTGCACTTATTGTCCTGATTTTCCTTTGGACAACATCCGGAAAACCGCAATTGATCTTTGCCGAAGCAGGGAGGACGCAGGAATCAGAATGGCCCTGTCCAGAATTCTTATCCAAAACAAAAGCATCTTTCTTGAATACAACCGGTTCCGAAAGCGTCTGTTTTCCGAGCTTGCCCCGAAGGACAGCGAGATCATCCTCTATCTGCTGCCCTGGATGCTCAGCGTCAACGACGTATCGATCCCCGGTTACGTTGATCATATAAAGCAAAATTTCCGTGTTTTCAACATCGAAACCGAAAAGGATATCCTGAAACGGGAACGCCTTTTCAAGAAAACCTTCCACATCCGGAACGACTTGACCGTGCTCAAGCCTGCTGAAAAATCCCTGCCCGTCGAGGGTATTTACACCATCGGAAGCGTCGGGACGATCAGTCAGACTTCCTCTTCGGACTGCGATCTCTGGATCTGCATCGACAAAACGCTTTACGACGAAGAGGCCTTCGATCTGCTCACCCTGAAAATCGACCGGATCAAAGATTGGATGGATTCCCGGCTGAAAATGCCCGTCTGTTTTTTTCTCTGCGATGTCGAGGATATCCGTGCATGCCGGTTTGGCGGCGTGGATTGTGAGAGCTGCGGCAGCACCCAGAAAAAAGTCCTCAAGGAAGAGTTTTATCGGACGGCCATACTCACAGCCGGCAAAATTCCCCTCTGGTGGGTTGCCTGGGACCGGCGGCAAACCCTGTGTTATGATGATGCCGTCAGGGAATGGCAGTCCGCCCCGTCGGTCTACTATGATCTGATCGATCTGGGAAATCTGGATTTCATAGATAAAAGAGAATCCTTCGGCGCGGCGCTCTGGCAGTTCAACAAATCACTGACTCATCCCCTCAAATCCATTCTCAAGATGCTGCTGCTGAAAATGTTTCTGGAATCGCCGAAGGAGGAGCTTCTCTGTCACCGCTTCCGCCGGCTGATTCTCGATCAGCCCCGGAAGCCCCATTCCTTTGTTGACCCCGGCGCTTTCACGCTCACCGCCGTCCTGGATTTTTACCAGAACATGGACCCGCAAACGCTCCAGTTTATCCTGAAATGTTTTTACCTGCGGTATAAGGTCAAACTCTTTTCCAGAACCATGACGGTCAAAGAGGAAACGGCCCTCGAGCTTTTCCGGAGATACGGGCTGGACAGGGAGACGATATATGAACTCAATCGCTTTTCATCCTGGACATATTCCTCGCAGATCCGGTTTGGGGAATTCATCGTCCTGCTCCTGGTAGACATCTACAAAGACATCGCCCATATCGCCAGGGACGTGACGGGTGATGTGGCCGCTCAGGATCTGACAATCCTTGGCCAAAAACTTTCCGCTTCCCTGAAAAAGAAACCGCACAAGATCCCGGTTCTTTCCAAGCCCCTGGAAACCTTGAAAATGCCTTCGCTGACCTTGCGCTTCTGTGAAAACAGGTGGCAGGTTTTCCCGGATAACGACGACGGCGCAATGATCGTTGAGAAGAGGGATCTCGTGTACTGCCTTGCTTACCTCGCTTGGAACGATCTCTATTTCCCCGGGCAATTGCGGATGCTTCCCAACCCGACTTCGGCGGCAATGCAGGAAATCATCAATCTGCTGCAAAAAATCCGTGAGGTTTTCGGCGTCTACGACGTCAGTTCCATCGATTTTCAGAATTTCCTGCAGCCGGAGCATACGGAGAAATTGCTTATCATCATCAATTTCGCGGCTCCTCCCCACGCCGACGTTATCCATACTCTTTCCGTCATTCGTCTCAACAACTGGGGAGAATTATTTGTAAACCGGTTTACCCTCCAGGAAAGGTTCATTTCATTTCTTGAAAATATCGCGGAAAGCTCTTACAATACAGTTGAGTTTTTTCACGTTCAAAAAAACGCTCCTCACAGCGGAAAACTTCTCGCGAAAGCAAGGCGCCTGGTATCCAAATATTTTGTTCTTGTCGATCGGAAATAGTCGTCACCAAACAAAAATTTTTTTTCTCGAGGGTCCGGCGGATCCACTCCATGGAGAGCCATGTCATCTGTGATTTTCTATTTTCAAGTGCACCAGCCCCTGCGTCTTCATCCCGACAGGGATAAATTTCTCTGGGATGAAGAAAACAGGGAAATTTTTCTTAAAGCCTCCGAACGCTCTTATATCCCCGCAATCGGCATGTTTACCGATCTCATCCGGAATCACCCCGGTTTCCGGATTACCCTGAGCATGTCGGGGACCTTTCTGGAACAGGCCCAGACTTATCATCCGAGCCTGATTCAGGCCCTGCGGTCTCTTCTCGACGCGGGAAAAGAAAGTCAGCAGGTCGAATTCCTCTGTGAAACCTATTATCACTCCCTGGCCTCCCTCTTCAACGATCCACACAAGCAGGAATTTCGGGATCAGGTCTCTCTTCACCGGGAAGCCATAAGAAAACTCTTCGGCATATTTCCGCTTTCGTTTAGAAATACGGAGCTGATCTATAACAATTCAATTGCCGACATCGTTGCCGACATGGGTTATGTCTCCATTCTGTGCGAACCGAGAGAAAATTCACACATGGGCGCTGGCACCGGATCAATTTCTCCCAATTCGGTATTTCGCGCCCGGGACACCCATCTGGTCGTTATCCCCCGTAATATCGCGCTCAGCAACGATGTGGCCTTCCGTTTTTCCAGTCACCCCCTGACTCCGGAAGAATATGCCGCCTCCATAGCGCGCGGCGACGGCGAGGTGATTCTGCTCGGCTACGATCTGGAGCACATCGGCGGCCATATCCGCGAGGAAAAAGGCATTTTCGACTTCTGGAGGGGATTGCCCGCCGCCCTGGAACAATATCCGGATCTCCTCGTCGAAACACCGACGAGCGTCGCCACCCGCTTCAAGGATGCGCCTCTTCCTTCCCTGGATATCTCCGGTCTGTCCACCTCTTCCTGGCTGGATGTCATCAGGAATACCTTCGGCTGGCTGGAAAGCGCGGCGCAGTTTGAGCTTTTCAAGGATGTGGAAGGCATGGAAGGCGTGGCCCGCCGGGCAGGAGGAGAACTGCTGACCCGCTGGCGCAATCTGACCGCTTCGGACCACATTTATTACCTTAAAGACCGGAGCATGGATGAACATGTCCTTTGCCGCTACGAAAATCCCTATGAACGATCGACCATCCGCGCCACTCAGATTCTGACGCGGAAAATCGACTATCTGGAGATGTTCATCAAGCGTTTCGAGATTCTGAAGCGAACGGAAAAGACGCCGATTCTTCTGATTACCCCGGAAACCGGGAGGCTGCCGTACGACATGGGGATGCTGGCCAAATACATCTCCGGAAAAAGCGGCGGCCAGGGCGAGGTAGTTTCCGCGCTGTGCGAGGGACTTCTGGAGAGAGGAATCGATGTTCATCTGGCCACCCTGAATCTGAAGAAGCGGTTTCAGATGGAATCCCAGATGACAGAGAGTCAGTGGCGGGAAATCCGCTACAAAATCGATCCGGAGAACATTCATCTGGTCAGTTCCGCCATTTTTGCCGACAATCTCAGCGCTTATTCCGGGGATCCCCTGCGGACCGCCGCCGAATTTCAGCGGGAAATCGTCAACAATATCCTTAAGATCGTCCGTTCAAAGCACGAAGGCCGCCTGATCATCCACAGCCATGACTGGATGGCCGGCGGCGCGATCACCGCCTATGCGAAATTGACGGATGTGCCCGTTCTGCATACGGTGCACAATGTCTTCACGGAAAACCTGCCCCTGGACCTTTTGTCGGGAATCAATCTGAGCGGCATTTCCGATTATCTCTACTACTCGGAGGCTTACGGCCAGCCATGCATTGACTGCCAGGCAACGGCGATCAAAAATGCCACGATAATCAATTTCGTGGGAAAACAATTTCTCCGCGAGGTGGTGGAAGACTATTTTCTCGATCGCCCGCTTGTCCCGCTCAGCGTCAGGAATGAAGTCAAAGCGAAGTATTTCAATGACGCAGCCCGGGCGATCATCAATGCCCCGGCCTCCTCCATGTACCCCGAAAACTGTCCTTTTCTAATCAGAAAATACGGGCTGGACGATCCCATTCTGCAGGCAAAGCGGGAAAACCTGGTGGCTTTTCAACAGCGCACCGGACTGAACGTCAACCCCGACGCCATTCTCTTCTACTGGCCTTCCCGTCTGGATCCTGTTCAGAAGGGCATCGAACTTCTGGAGGCAATCGCTCAGAAATTCGTGACGGCCTATCCCGACGCCCAGATCGCCATTGTGGGGGACGGAATTGGCAGCGACCGCACCCATGTTGAGATTTTCGGCCGGATCGCCTATGGCTCCGAGGGTAAAATCGCATACCACCGCTTTGATGAAGCTCTGTCTATGCTCGGTTTTGCCGCGGCAAACGACGTCTTCGGCGCATCCCTTTACGAGCCCTGCGGACAGATCGATCAGGTGGGAAATCTTTTCGGCGCGACAGCCACGAACCGGGATACGGGCGGCTATCATGACAAGATCACCGAATTGCGCTTAAAAATGGACGGCGCGCCCCAGGATGTGGGCAACGGCTTTCTTTTTCGGGATTATGATCCGGGTGGATTGTGGTACGGACTGGAAAAAAGCATTAAATTTCACCGGAAACCCCCGGCGGTGCGTGAGGCCCAGATCCGGAGGATTATGAGGCAATGCCGTGAAAAATACGACCTTCAGACGATGATTGCCCAGTATATCCGGATTTATGAAAAGCTCAACGGAGGAAAACCTCTGGGATAGGAAGCCGCTCAGGGGGTCCAGCTCATCTCCACATTCAAGTCCCGGGGCGCTGCGATGTGGAGAAAGGTTTCCAGCGTCCGGCCGGCGCCCGGCGGCAGCTCCAGTTCCCGCACTCCCATCTCCGCTTTTTCTTCCGGATAACCGGGTTCTCCCGTCATTGCGAACGTGATCCGGCGGTCCCGGATTTGAGGGACGGGCTCTTCGACCCGGACTTTCAGCAGCTTGCCGCCTTCATTTTTTACGACCGTCTGCCAGCGCCAATCCCACACCTGTTTATTTGCATCGAATGCAGGCGCGTTTCCCGGCTCCGACAGCATGTTGATCTCCGCCTGAACATCCGGACAGCTCCCGAAAAGCAGACTTTTCTCCCGTCCGGAAAAACCGAATTCCCGACGGCCCAGCAATACGCCGTCCCTCAGAAACAAAGCCGGATTTTCCGGAATCGTCACGGGTGACGGCAGGGTGATCACTGCCCGCATCTCCGCATTCCGGCCGGAAAATGGTTTCAGGATACGGGTAAAGACAGCCGGCCAGTTCGCGCTTTCCACGGGAAGAACCACCTTTTGGCCTGCCGGGACGCTTCGTGTCCCCAGGAAACGGAAAAACGGGGCAACGGGATTCCGCATCGGCGTCCCTGCCGCTTCTGTTTTTTCCGTTTTCTTTGAAGCCTGACGAGCCCCTGTTTTCTCCACGCCGATTCGCCACTCCGGTGCTTTGTCCGGAACGGTCGGAGTCCCTTCCGGGTGGGTCGCCAGGGATAGCTCCACGCCGGCCCAGTCATGAGGGGAGTTCTGCCAGACCTCGGCTTCCCAGGAAAAGGAGACGCGTTCCTGCCCTGGATTGGCTTCAAGGCGATAGAGCGGCTTCCAGCCGCAGTCGGACAGGGTATAGGAATATCTCAAGATAATCGATCGGCTCTCCGGCTTCAAACCCAACAGAGACAGGCTGACTTCCCAGTCCGCCTTTGCCGCTTCACGGGGATTCTTCATCTCAGCCTGAAGAGTCGCGATGCGCTGATCCAGTTCTTCGCGTTCCTCCTCCAGGGTCATCTTTTCCTGCCAGGCTTTTTTCGTATTCCGGGAAATCACTGCAGAAAGATTGACGGCATCGTTCAACGATCTGGTTTTCGCTTTTGTCTGGGACTGCCAGAAGGCGATCCGCGCCTCCAGGCCCTTGATCTCCGCCGCCAGCCGATTTCGTTCCGCCGTCAGGCTCCGGTGCTGCTTCCGCTTTGCGTCGTTGACTGCGGATCCTTTGTCCGTCGAGGCCCGCCAGGAAAGAGAGGAAATCTTCAGTGCCGGATCTTCCACCGGAAAGATTTTCAGTGATTCGGGCTTAGCCGGGCCGGGTAGAATCAACACCGCCCTGCCCTCTCCCCCGCCCTCCATTCGAACCGACAGACGGGAAACTTCCGTCACCTGGGCCGATTCCGGGGAAAGGATCGCTGCCACCGGCGTCGCCTCCGCCCTGCCGCACAGGACAATCAGACAGATCAGAACCATTGCCGCCGGCCATATCCTGAAGCAGAGAATTGTCCTCATTCTTATTTTTCCTTTTCCGGCAGAATCTTCGATCCGCTCCTCTTTCGCGGCGTCAGAAGCTGCTGAACCTCCCAGCCCTTGAGAAGCCGGTAATCTCCTTCCCGAAGATTGCCCAGATGCAGATCCGCAACAGCCGTCCGGATCAGCCTCAGGACCTCGTGCCCCAGTTGCTCGAAGGCCCGGCGGATAACCCGGTTGCGCCCTTCACTGATCTTCATGGTCAACCAGCTGCTCTTTGGATTGATCTCTTCGAGCGCCACCTCATCGGGAGCAAACTTCCCGTCTTCCAGCTCCAGCCCCTTCTGCAGGCGGTTGAATTCCGCGGCATTCAGTCTGCCGGAGATCTTGACCCGATAGGTCTTGGAAATGCGATAGCGGGGATGCTGGACGCGCTGGGCGAAGCCGCCGTCATTAGTCAGCAGGAGCAGACCTTCGGAATCGTAATCCAGCCTGCCGACGGGAAAAAGCCGGACTCCCATCTCCGGCAGGAGGTGAATCACCAGGGGCCGTTTCTGCGGATCGCTGAGCGCCGTCACATACCCGCGAGGCTTGTTCAGCATTACATAGACCTTCGTTTCTTCCGCGCAGATCAGCTTGCCGTCCACACGGATCTCGTCCCGCTCGATGTCGGCCTTTGAGCCCAGCTCCCGGACGATTTCCGAATTGACGCTAACCCGCCCTTCGCGGATCATCTCTTCCGCTTTACGCCGGGACGCCACCCCCGATCGGGCGAGAATTTTCTGCAGCCGCTCTTCCATGATGATGTCCTGCCCTTCCTTTCATTCCGATTCCAGATTCAAGCGCGTTCTTCGCTTTCTGCCCGACGCCGGTTCCACAAGATCGCCTTGCGTCCGCCTGCATCGATTCCGCCGCCTTTCACTCATCGCGAAGCCAGGATTGAAATCAGATTTTTACCGCTTCCCGGACTTCTTCCATGGTCGCGCGGGCGATTTTCAGAGCGCGGGCATTGCCGTCATCGATGATTCCCCGAACCTCATCCATATGACTGCGATAGTAGTCCTGCCGTTCATGAACGGTTTTCAGCTCCCCGGCGATACGGGCCGCCAGGCGCTTCTTGCATTCAATGCAGCCGATTCCCGCCCTGCGGCACTCCGCTTCGATTTCCCCGACGGCGGCTTCTTCCGAGTAAAGCCCGTGAAAGCTGAAGACATTGCAAAGCTCAGGCCGCCCCGGATCGGTCTTTCGCATGCGCTGCGGATCGGTGAACATCGCCATGATCTTCCTGTTCAGGGCATCACCGCGATCGCTTATGAAGATGGAATTGTCGTAGGATTTGCTCATTTTCCGGCCGTCGATGCCCAGGAGTTTGGGGACATTGGTCAGCAGGGGCTCGGGAATGGGAAAGATTTCCCGGTAGAGAAAATTGAAGCGCCGGGTGATTTCCCGCGTCAGCTCCACATGGGGCAACTGATCCACCCCCACGGGCACGCCATGGGCCTTGTACATGATGATGTCCGCCGCCTGAAGCACGGGGTAGCCCAGGAAACCGAAAGTCGACAGATCCCGGTTGGTCAGCTCCTCTTTCATCTCCTTATAGGTCGGGTTCCGTTCCAGCCAGGCCAGCGGGGTGATCATGGACAGCAGGAGGAAAAGCTCCGCGTGTTCCCTGATTTTCGACTGGACGAACAGGGTGCTTTTCTGCGGGTCAAGCCCGACGCTCAGCCAGTCGATCACCATGTCGATGATGTTCTCCCGGATCGAATCCGTGCTGCTGTAGTCACTTGTCAAGGCGTGCCAGTCTGCTACGAAGTAGAAGCACTCATACGTACCTTGATTCTGAAGGTCAACCCAGTTTTTCAACGCACCGTGCAGGTTGCCCAGGTGGAGTTTCCCCGTGGGCCTCATTCCGCTTAAAATTCGTTTCGCTGTCAAGATGCCCCCCTGAAAAATTTTTCCGTCCTTTATCAAAGATAACCGGTAAACGCAAGAAAGCCCCCGAAATTATTCTTCCGGGGGCTTTCTCCAGACTCGAAAAACGCAACAGAAAATTTATTTGATTTTTTCCGACAATTCCTTTCCCGGTTTGAATTTGACGACTTTCTTGGCCGGAATCTTGATGATATCGCCCGTTTGAGGATTTCTACCCTCGCGGGCTTCCCTCATGACGACGGAAAAAGTTCCGAAGCCGACCAGCCCCAGTTTCCCAGTTTTGTTCAGTTCCTTCGCTACCGTATTTACATAACTTTCCAGAGCTTTCGACGCTGAGGCCTTTGTAATGCCTGCTTCTTCTGCTATTACCGAAATCAATTCCGCCTTCGTCATCCTTCAAATCCCCCTTCGATATTTTGTAATGAAATGGTTAGAGTGAAATGCCGAATATCTGCCGCCCAGAAAAGTTCAAGCGACACCCGGATACGCTGAACCCTTTACAGCAGACCGTTCCGTTTCCGGGAACAGGCTCAATGCTGATTGTTGTTGATTTTTAACATAAAACATGCCCCTTATCAATTAAAAATAGGGGTTTGCCGGGGTGGCAATATGAAAAACCGCACAATGCATGGATCTCACACTCCCGTAAGGTTCAAAAGACCGTGGACGCCACCTTGCCGGTCACACTGTTTTTCTTCAGCAGAAAATACAGTTCCCCCGGTTCCTTGAGGCTTCCGGCAACCCGTTCCGCTTCTCTTCCCGTGCCGCAGTAAATGTCAACCCGCCCCGTCCCCTTGATCGCTCCGCCCGCGTCCTGATTGAGAACTAAGCGGGAGAAGGGGACCCACTCCAACCCGCCGCCCTCTTCAGGAAAAACAGGCTTCCGCAGTCGAATCAGGGCCGGCGCTCCCCTGGGGAAAAATTTTGCGTCCGTGGCGATGGACCGCCCCGCAGTCAGGGGCACATTGTGGGAACCGACATTTTCACCATCCATGATCCGGAAAAAGACATAACTCGGGTTCCGGTACATCATTTCGTCCCGTTCCTCCGGATTGTCCAGAAGCCAGTTTTTGACGCCTTCATGAGACATCTCCCGTTCCGTAATCTTTCCCCGATCCAGAAGCACCTTCGCCAGACCGCGGAAAGGGCGCCCGTTGGATCTGGCGTAGCCGACGCGGATTCTACGGCCGTCAGGCAGTTCCATGATGCCTGATCCCTGAATATGAAGAAAAAACAGCTCCACAGGGTCCGCTGCCCAGGCGATTTCAAGATTCCGTCCCTGAAGAATTCCTTTCCCGTCGATCTCCTCACGGCTGTAATGGGGAACGACTTCGCCGTTAAGAACCCGCCCGGTCAGGGTTTCTCCTTCATATTTCGAATTGAACTTACCCAGATTGATCACGACGGTTTCTTCCGGAGGGCCATACAGAGGAAAAGAATAGAAATCCGTTTTTTCCAGCGAACCCTTCATCACCGGTTCAAAATATCCGGTAAACAGGACGGTTCCTTTCTGATCCTGACCGGCGGCTTTATAAAAATCGAAGTTCCCGGCGATTTTCGTTCTTCTGCATTCATCGGACCCGCAGGTCTGAAGGATTTCCCGCAAGGCCAGCAGGGTTGCCTTCAATTCCCCGGCGGTGCAGGTTGATTCTCCCAGAGGGTAGCGGCTGTCCGCCGGAACTCGGCTGTAGAACAGCAGGCTTTTTTCGATAGCCGCCAGCAGGGATTCCGTATCGAGATCATCCAGCAGCTGGGGCACTTCCTGAGGTTTGATGGGCGTCAGCGACGAGGTCAGCGGAGTCGGTTCATAAGGCTCCGGAGGTTCCAGTTTCGGAGCGGGAGGCGGTGTGGGGGGCGGTGCGGGCGTCGGAGCTGGTTTTACAGAGGGAGGCGGAACGGTTTTCGGAGCCGGCGAAGGGACGGTCTTCGGAGCCGGCTCCACTTTTGCTGCCGGCGGTGGCAGCCTGTAAGCTTCATCCACTCCTTTTCGCGCCGCGCAGCCGGCCATCCCCATGGAAAGGAAAAATGCCAGGGCAATGGGAACCGTTCCCCTTTTCCAGTTATTCATCGTCATCTTCATAATTCATCTTCCTTTTTCGTCGTTCCTGCTCAAAGTTCGAGGTCCATGGCGACTTCGTCGCAGTAGTCGGGGTATTTCGCGCAACGGAAGCAGTCCGACCAGACCTTTTCCGAAAGAGTCGCCCGGTCCACAATCTTGAATCCCAGCCGCGAAAAGAAATCCACCTGATTAGTCAGGGTAAAGATGCGGAAGAGATCCAGGGTAATGGCCTCGGAAACGCAGGCTTCTACAAGTTTTCGGCCGATTCCTTCCTTCCGCCGCGATTCGTCGACATAAAGGGAACGAATCTCGGCCAGGTTTTCCCAGATGATGCTCATGGCGCAGATGCCGATAATGGCGTTCTTTTCTTCATCGATGTATACGAAAAAATCCCGCAGATTGCCGTAAATGTCCATGAGGGAACGGGACAGCATCTCCCCCTTTCCCGAAGAGATGTTGATCAATCGATGAATCGTTCTCACATCGCTGATCCTTGCTTTTCTGAGCATTCCCTACCTCCCGGCCGCCCGGGCCAGCATTTCCCTGGCGTGGCGCTTCGTCGTTTCCGTCAATTCCCTCCCCCCGAGCATCCGGGCGATTTCTTCCGGGCGCTCCTCATCGGAAAGGAGTTCAATCCGGGTTGTCGTCCGGTCGCCTTCCGCCGCCTTGATTACCCGATAGTGCCGTTCCCCGTAGCAGGCAATCTGGGGCAGATGGGTGATGCAGAGCACCTGATGATGGCGCGCCACATCTCGGAGTCTGTCTCCCACGCGATCCGCCGTCTCCCCGCCGATGCCGCTGTCCACTTCGTCGAAAACGATGACGCCCACGGCGCCGGCCCGGGCCAGGACCTTCTTCATCGCCAGGATGATGCGCGACAGCTCCCCGCCGGAAGCAATGCGGTTGAGCGGCTTCGGCTCCTCTCCGGCGTTGGCGGAAAGGTAAAACTCGACCAGATCTATTCCCCGGGGATTGAATGGCGGATTGCCCTCTTCTCCTCCATCCTGAAAGACGACGTCAAAGTCCGCCGCCTCCATGCGCAGGCCGCGCAGCTCCTCCTCGATCGCCTGCTCCAGCACGGCCGCCGCCCGCCGCCTTGCCGCGGAAAGCTCTTCCGCCTTCGCTCTCATGCGGGTTTCGATGTCCTGCAACGATGCCTGGGCTTTCTCCAGAGTTTCTTCCAGGCCGGACAGCTCCGACAGGGAATTTTCCAGTTCCGCCTGCTTTTCCAGCACTCCATCAAGGGAGCCGCCATATTTTCTTTTCAGCCGCCCCAGGATTTCAAGTCGTTCTTCAATGCCAGCGAGCCTGCCGGGGTCCGGAACGAGTCGCTGCCGGTAATCCCGCAGGGTAAAGGCGGCTTCCTCCAGGGAATAATACAGGGCGTCCAGCTCCGCTTCAGAGAGATTCAGAGATTCATCGAGTTTCCGGATGTCCCGCACACAGGAAATTACGCTTTTCAGGGACGCCAGAACGGAGTCTCCGCGATCGTAGAGGAGCTCATGGGCCTGCCCGGCGGCGTCCATCAGCTTCTGCACGGAAAGGAGCACCTGCCTTTCCGCGGTCAGCCGGTCATCTTCACCGGGGATCACGGCTGCCTTATGGATTTCGTCCAGTTGAAAGCGGGCCAGTTCTTCCTGCTCCGCTTGCCGGTTTTTTGCCTCCGTCAATTTTTCAACGCGTCCCAGAAGATCCTGCCGGGTTTCGAACAACGCGCCATAGCCGGATCGAAGGGAATTCAGGTCGCCGAAGGCATCCAGCATGTCCAGGTGACGATCCGCATTCAACATGACTGAATGTTCCCGCTGACCGCAGATGTTCATCAGCGATTCGCCCAGGTCGGCCAGGAGGTTCAGGGTCGCCATGCTGCCGTTGATGTAGACCCGGTTTCTGCCCGAACGGGACATCACCCGCCTTACAATCATCCCCTCGCCATCGTCAAGGCCTGCCTCCGCCAGCTTTTCCCGCACGGGGTCGCCTTCGTCCAGATCGAAGAAAGCCTCCACCTCCGCCGCCTCGGCCCCGGAGCGGATCATCTCCGTTGAGGCCCGGTCTCCCAGCAGAAGTCCGATGGCGCCGATGATGATGGACTTCCCCGCGCCGGTTTCACCGGAAAGAATATTCAGCCCCCGGTCGAAGGATACATCCAGGGCGTCGATCAGGGCGAAGTTGCGAATCTTGAGTTGCGCCAGCATCCTGAGCTTATCGGTTCATGGCGGGCAGTCGGCCCCATCCCAGTTTGGATCGCAGGATTTCGAGATAATCCCGGTTCTGAGAAGAAACCAGGGTGGTCATGTAGCGGGATCGGCGGATGATCAGAATGTCCCCCGATTTCAACGCAACGGACTCCTGTCCGTCAAGGTCGACGTTCACCCCTTCATCTTCCGACCAGATCTTCACGGAAACGGTCATTGTGCAGGGCAGGATTACAGGCCGGTTGGTCAGCGTATGGGGACAAATCGGATTAATGATGATGGCATCCTGGGAAGGGAAGACGATCGGCCCTCCTGCGGAAAGTGAATAGGCCGTCGAACCGGTGGGTGTGCTGATGATCAGCCCGTCGGCCCGGAATGTCGTCAGATAATGGTCGTCGACGGCGGTCTCCATGTCGATGATCCGGGAAAGATTACCCCGGTTGATGACCACGTCGTTGAGTACGGTGTGCTCGCAGAGAATCCGCCCGCCTCGCATCACCTCCATATCGAGCATCATCCGCTTTTCCGTCGCGTAATTCCCGCAAAGTATCCGCTCCAGGGAGGGATACATTTCGTTGAGGTTGATGTCCGTCAGGTAGCCGAAGGCCCCGAGATTGATGCCCACGATGGGAATGTCGAATTCCCGGACGGAACGCGCCGCCCTCAGCATGGTGCCGTCCCCTCCGAGAACAATCAGCAGATCAGCCTGAGCGGCCAGGGAACGCCGGTCCATCCCGCCGGGCTCCCCCAGTACCCCGGCAATCTCCTCATCGAGGAAAACCTCCATGCCCTGATCCAGCAGCCAGGCCTTCAGTTCCGCGGCGCATCCCAGCGCCTTTTCCTTCCGGATATTGGCGATAATCCCGATTTTTTTAATCCGCTTTCCGCCCTGCATCCCCCGGCTCCTTCATGGAGAAAAAACTGCACTGAAGTATCATAAACAACCCGCAGTGTCCACGATATAATTCCAGTATCAGATCAATGATAACAGCAAGGCGGCAAGGCAGAAGCGACGCAGGCGTAAACAAGATGTACGGCAAGGAAACAATAACGAAGCCAATGCAGTTAACGCTTGATATGGAATTGAAATAATTGCAGTGTCCGGTACCGCCGGTATTCCCCTTGACAAAATTCAACCGGATGGGATAGGTTCGCGCATTCAAATTTTCAGGGCTTTTCTGCCCGGCGAGGCTTATCTTATGGGACTGCTTAAAGGAACACTGACTTTTTCACTTTACCGTCTGGAAGGCTCATTGCCTCAACAGGCCGACGATTTCATCAACCAGCAGCTCCAGGCTTTTGCCTTCCGCAACATCGGCCTGACCTCGGAAGAGAAGGCCATGGGCTGGACCAGCCTGGAAAACGTGCTGGATACGGACTTTGAGGGCGCGAAATACATCTGGGGCGATTATCTCATGCTGGCCCTGCGGGTCGATAAAAAAACAGTCCCCCCCTCCCTTCTCAAAATCCGCCTGATGGAAGCAGAGCAGGATTTTCTCGCCGAAACAGGCCAGAAGCGAGTTTACCGGGAACAGCGGGAAGATATCCGGGAGCGGGTCCATCTTGAACTGTTCAGCAAGACCCCGCCGGTTCCCGCCTTTTACGAATTCTGCTGGTCCGTGTCGCAGAAAACTCTGCTGTTATGCACATTGTCCGAAAAAGTGATCGACGATTTTCAGGATTTCTTCAAGCAGACCTTTTCCCTCCCCCTCTACCCCTACACCCCCTGGGATCCCCTCTGGCTTGATGAAGAACTGACAAGCCGCCTCTCCCTGGCGGAAAAGGCCGGACTGCCCGATGCCGTCGGCACTGCGGGACTTGCAGCCGTGGACCGGACCTCCCTGGGTCGCGAGTTCCTGACCTGGCTGTGGTTCAAAAGCGAAGAACGAAACGGGATGATTGAAATTCCAGGGAAGGGGGATGTGGAGCTGATCTTCGTCCGCCGCCTGGTCCTCGAATCGGGAGACGGGGAATACGCGGAAACCGTGGTCTGTCAGGGGATGCACGCCGATCTGCGAGAGGGGAAGGAAGCCCTGCGCCAGGGAAAGAAGATCAAAGAAGCCCGGATCAAGCTGGGCAAGGATGAAGATAACTGGGAATTCACTCTGAAGGCTGATCGTTTCTCCTTCCAGTCCCTTAAGCTCCCCGTCATGACGGACAAGCTGGACGACCCGGAAGACCGCGACGGCGCGATCCTCGAACGGATGTATCTGATCGAGACGGCCACAAAAACGATGATTTCACTCTTCCGCCTGTTTCTCGATCTGCGCCTTTCTCCCCGCTGGCTTTCCACCGAAGCCCCCCGCATCAAGAACTGGCTGCAGCAGTAAACCGGACTTATTTTTCCCAGTCGTGGATGGCTTTCAGCTTGGCTTCTTTTTCTTCCCGTTTGTGGATGGGGCGAAAGGAATATTCGATGCGGCCGCCTGATTTATCGCTGTATCTGAGGCATATATCCAGTTCGGCGCCCGCCCAGTAACAGCTTTCCGTCTCCTCCTCTTCGTGGCTTACGGAGACGCCTTCGCCGTGGGCGTCAAAAAAGTGTTTCCTAATTTTCTTGAAATCTTCGCGGGAATCGATGATGATGCTGACGCGGTAAAACCGGTTCCGGTAAAAGGAGTAAACGATGTCGGAAACCTTCGCGTCGTCGATCTCCAGCCGGTCTCCCTCCAGGCGGAAAGACGTGATGTCCCCGTCCTCACGGACAGGCAGAAAGGTCCGGCCGGTCAGGCTATCCCGGCGCTGCCCCCAGAGAATCCCCCGGAAGGCCATCGGTTCATTGAGAAACGCATCCATTCTTTTCCTGTCCTCCGTTTTCTCCTTGTTTTTTTCCGGTCTGTTTCAACCGCTCTATTTTTCCACGGCTGCTGTCTGACTGACGGATGAATCCCCGTATTGTTCATCGATCCATGCGGCATATGCCCCGCTGCGTATCCGGTCGATCCATCCGGGATTGTCGAGATACCAGTTGATCGTCCGTCTCAACCCCGTGGTAAAGGACTCCCGGGGACTCCACTTCAATTCCGCATTCAGTTTCGTAAAATCGATGGCGTAGCGGTGATCATGTCCCGGACGGTCCGTCACGAAGGTAATCAGTTCCTGCCGTGATTTGCCGTCGCCTGCAGGCCGCACCTCATCGAGGATATCGCAGATCAGCCGGACAATGGCGATGTTCTCCATCTCCGACTGCCCGCCCACATTGTAGGTTTCCCCCCGGCGGCCGGAATTCATGATCGTCCAGATCGCCTCGCAATGATCGCGGACATACAGCCAGTCCCGGACGTTCTTCCCGTCGCCGTAAACCGGGAGGGTCTTGCCTTCCAGGGCGTTGATGACGATCAGGGGGATGAGCTTCTCGGGAAACTGATAGGGTCCGTAATTGTTGGAGCAGTTGGAAAGGGTAATGGGCAGGCCATAGGTCACGTGATAAGCCCGGACCAGGTGATCCGACGACGCTTTGGAAGCGGAATAGGGACTGTTCGGCCGATACGGCGTTTCCTCCGTGAAGTAGCCTTCCGGCCCCAGGCTGCCGTAAACCTCGTCCGTGCTGACGTGATGGAAAATCTGGAACCGATCCCCCCGCGCCCTGGCCAGTTCGAGCAGGTTGAACGTCCCCACGATATTGGTCTGGATGAAGCTCTCCGGCCTGCGGATCGACCGGTCCACATGAGACTCGGCGGCAAAATGGCAGACGGCGTCGATCCCGTATTTCTCAAATATCGCTTTCATGCAGTCGGCATCACAGATATCCGCCTTTTCAAAGCAGTACCGCTCCCCGAATCCATCTGCCAGTCCCGCCATATTTTCCGGATTGCCCGCGTACGTCAACTTGTCCACATTGACGATCCGCCCCGCAAAATTCGCCTCTTCCAGCAGATATCGAATAAAGTTGCTGCCGATAAACCCGCAGCCCCCTGTCACCATCAGATTCTCTATTTTCATTGCGATTTATCTCTCCTCACCCCTCGCTTTCTACTTCAGGAAGCCCTGGATGATGCGGTTGACGGCGTCGTCGTAGGAAAGGCCGAGGCTCATGAGCTTCATGAGCTGGTCGCTGGCGATCTTGCCGATGGAAGCCTCGTGGGTGAGTTCGGCGTCAGAGTGTTTGGCCTTCAGGGAGGGGATGGTCTCGTTGGTTCCGTTGTCCATGATGATGGCGTCGCATTCGATGTGCCCGAAGCATTTCGCCAGGGCCTCGATGGTCGCGTAGAAATTCTGATTGGAGTTTCCCTTGATGACGGAACGGGAAATCATGTTGGCCCGGCTGTTGTCGCCCGCCAGCCTGATTTCATTTTTCGATACGGCCGACTGCTCCTTTTCCGTCAGGACGCGCTCCATGATCATCAGCAGGCTGTCCGCCTCCAGGGTGGCTTCATTGACGCGATTGGCCTCATCCACGCCGCCGATCTGGGTCAGTTCCATTTCCGCCTGCGCCCCTTCCGCAAGAAAAACCTTCGTCGTGGGATTGAGCGTCCGCCTGCCCGATCCAGCACCCGTGGCGTAATGTTTCTCCACGTATTTCACCTTTGCTCCTTTGCCGACGCGGAATTCATGGATGCCCGCGTGCCCTTCCGGGCTCGCCGTCCCGCAGTGGATGCCGCAGCCCGCCACGATGGTCACGTCCGCCCCATCGCCGATGATGAAGTTGTTGTAAACCACATCGTAGAGGCCGGCCTGGCTGAGAATCACGGGGATATGCACCGATTCGTCTTTCGTCCCCGGCGCGATGGTCACCACGATCCCCGTGCCTTCGGCGTTGCTTTCGATATCGATATTAGCGGTGGTTGCCCGTGTCAGCAGTTTCCCGTTCTTTCTTATATTGTAGGCCCCCTTGGGAATGTCTTCCAGGTCGGCGACGGCCCTGAGCAGGTCCTTATCTAAAGCATCTAACATTGTGTTCCTCTCCTTCGCAGCAGGGTTTGAAATTACAGATACTCAGATCGTTGAGCAGGGGCAGTGCTTCGTCCAGGGTGCCGCGGAAAACAATCTGCCCGCCATTGATGATCAGGATCTCGTCGGCCGCATCCAGAAAGACCTTGTTATGGCTGACCACGATCGTCGTCGTCCCGTATTCTTTCTGCTCTTTTTTAAGAAGGTCCACCATGGGGCCGATGGTCCACAGGTCGATCCCCGTGTCGGGTTCGTCGTAGATAGCCAGCTTGGGATTGCGGGCGATGGTGGTGGCCAGTTCGATCTTCTTGATTTCGCCGCCGGAGAGTTTCGCGTCCACCGCCTTGTCCAGGAAGTCGAGGGGGCAGATCCCCACGCGCATGAGCAGTTCGACCAGTTTGTCCTCCTCCTCGATGCCCGTGGCCAGGCTCAGCAGTTCCCGGAAGGTGATCCCCTTGAAGCGGGCCGGCTGCTGGAAGCTGTAAGCGATGCCGGCCTTGGCCCGATCCGTGATGGAAAAATCCGTGATATCCTGACCGTCAAAGATAATCGATCCGGACGTGACCGGATTGATGCCCATGATCAGTTTTGCCAGGGTCGTTTTGCCGCTACCGTTGGGACCGGTGATGGCATAGAATTTCCCCTTTTCGAAATTAAAATTGATACCGTTGATGATCCCGCGCTTTCCTCCGCCTTCGGAGCCCTCGCCGCGGTCCACCGCAAAGTGCAGATCTCTGAGTTCCAGCATTGCAGGCAACCTTTCTCTTTCCCGTAATGTTTCCAAGAAATTAACAATGAATGTCCGTCTTTTCGGAAGGATTCATCTTATTTAAAAAATGCTCAAAGTCAACAGGCAAAACACCATAATTCAACAAAATGCACGGGATTTGATTTCCGTGACATACTTGATGACAGAAGTTCACTTATGTAATCTGTATATGATTGTAATTTCGACAAGAAACGCTGCCGGGTCTCCATAGTCAAGATTTTACAGATACGTCCGGCTGCCCGCGTAACGCCTCGCGTAGTAGTCTCTGTCCAGGGATTCGACGCGGATGTTTTTGCCCGTGGCCGGCGCGTGGATAAACCGCCCGTCGCCGATATAGATCCCCACGTGGGAGATGGGCGCACCGTTGCCGTTGGCGAAAAAAACGAGATCCCCCTTCCGCAGGCAGTCACGATCCACGGGCGTCCCCGCTTCAAACTGCTCCCGGGAGGTGCGGGGCAGATCCAGGCCGTTCAACTGGTAAACCGCCATGACCAGGCCGCTGCAGTCAAACCCGTTTTCCCGCGACGTTCCGCCCCAGAGATAGGGCACGCCGATAAAACTGTGCGCCGTTTTGATCAGCTGTTCCCGAAAGTGGTCGTCGCCGAGCCGGGGCCGCTGCGCGACATTGTACTCCTCGGGAGTTACGATGTAATACTCGGCAATCACGCCGGCCTGCCTGAGGGTTTCCGCCCTTTGCCGGGCCTGCGCCTTCGCTGTAAAGTTGCCGAAACGTACCTTGTAAAGACCGGATGAATGGACGAAATAATAGGCATCCAGCCCCTGAAGGCGGAGAGCCTCCGTCAGCCGCGCGGCGTTTTCGACCCGGGAAAAGGCCCCGGCCTGAATGGTGAAGCCCATGTTGGCCAGCTTTTTCGCCGGTGTGGGTTTGACGCGCACTTCAGGCCGCTGCTGGGGCCAGTAAGTTATTGATGAACAGCCCCCAAAAAAGACCGGAAACGCGGCACAGACGATCATCAGGAACGCGCCTGTCAGGATTCTCACAGGATTTTCAACTTTCCGCCTTTTTTCTTCCCTTCCCTTCCTCATACCGTCTCCGCCCGAGGTTTAAATAGCGGTATTTTTAGCAAATCCCTGCAATATCCGCAAGATGATTATGCAGCTCAAACCGGATTAATTGTCTGAAATGTAAGTGTATTCCCCCAAATCTTAATCCATTGGATGATTTTCGTTCATCAATAACCTTACATAAAATAAGAGTTATCCCGATGGTTATCCTTTTCAACCTCCTGTAATAAAACCGACAAATGGAGTTGGGCCGACCCGGAAAAAGTTATCCCCACGAATAAGAATAACCCTTAGAAAAACTTAAGGGTAACTGAGAAAGAAATTAAGGTTGCCCCCGATGGATGCCTTCAAAAACATCCTGTATGATCGGATCAAAAGTTGACGGAAAAACGGAAATAAGGGGTGTCGGGATTTAATGGAATTCCGATTCCCTTGGAAAGAAACGAAAGGATGACCTCAAAATGGAATTGGAAACGATCACCAAACTCCTGAACATCCCCAATTACAGAGTCACCCGGATCATCCAGAGCACGCCGAAGAACCTCCACCTGGCAGTGGAACCGATCGATCCGGGAACGCCGGTCTGTTCAGGGTGCGGTGAGCCCCACAACGTCCCTGTCCACAGCATGGGGAGCATCACGGTTCAGGATCTGAACATCTGCGGAAGGCGGGTTTTCCTTCAGGTCCCCAAAAGGAAACTCCTCTGCGATAAGGATCGAAAAATCCGGGTGGAAATCCTGGACTGGATCAAGGGCCGTTTCACGGCACGCTTCGCCGAAGAGATTCTGCGCCTGACCACGGTGACCAGTTACCGGGCCGCGGGCTGGTACCTGGAACTGGATGACGAAACGATCCAGCGGATGGGCCGACGGCGAAAAACCGAGGTTTCAGAGTCCAAGGTGAGCAGAAGCAAGGATATGGAAACCCGTTCCAGCGCCGCCACTTCGGTTCGCATGGCCTTCTGAAGCGATGCGGGACGCGGGTGGAAGGAAAGGGTAGTTAACAAAGAAGCGGGAGGCTGAACGGCATGAGCTGTTCAGAAAATTAGAAGTAAAATTAAAATACTATTTTTTAAGAAGGAGGAAAAGAGAATGGAACTGATTAAGAGATTTCTGAAGGAAGAAGAAGGCGTGACGGCGATTGAGTACGGTTTGATTGCTGCTTTGATTGCGGTGGTGATTATTACTGCGGTTACCTTAGTAGGAACCAAACTGGATAGCACATTTACTACAGTAGCAGGTTCACTTAAATAACAGCTAATTTTGATTGATTCTTAATTTCGAAATGGAGCATTACTTTGTAGCTACATTCAATTAGTCAAAGTAATGCTCCATCAATTACATTTTTCGCTGTCCAGCCCTGTGTTTAGGTGAGGAGCTATCATGGCCAAAATAATTATTTTTCTAAAAGAAGAAAATGGTACGACCTCGATAGAATATGCCTTGATTGCCAGTCTGATTTTTTTGGTCATAGTCAGCTCGGTTTCGTTACTTGGTTCAAATGTAAAGACGGCTTTATACGAAAAAATTGTAAATGCATTCCCATAAAAAATGAATTGCCCGCATCGGACAGTATACTTTTTAAACGGATAGAACGAAATAAGGCAAGGTATTATGACCGTCCCATATTCTGATATTAACGGCATCATTATTATTTTATTAGCGGTTGTACTGATTATTGCGTCGGTCACTGATCTCCGTTCACACAGAATATCGAACCGGCTGACTTATTCCACACTGATCTTTGGATTGGTCTTTTACAGCCTCCATTCCGGTCTGTCCGGATTTCTTTATAGCTTGGGTGGCCTTTTTCTTGGATTGGCTCTGCTGATAATGTTTTATCTTGTGGGAGGGATGGGTGCCGGAGATGTTAAACTGATGGCCGCCGTCGGCTCCCTTCTCGGACCTCAAGGCGTTTTCGCTGCCTTTCTCGGCACGGCACTGATCGGTGGAATTTACGCACTCATTATTTTAGCTGCAAAAGGGTATCTCCTGGATACCCTGAAGCGTTTTGGCCTCATCCTTAAAACTTTTTTTATAACAAAAAAGTTCATTTATATACCGCCCCCAAAGCAAGAAAAGGCGCCCCTGCTCTGTTACGGCGTCGCGATCTCGCTGGGGACATTGGCCAGTGTGGCATACCGGATGATTTTATAGTCGGTTATTCATAGTTAACGCATCTCCTCCGGGAGATGAATTTGTTTTTTTAAGGAGAGGAGCAATGGATAAAAAGAAGCATCTCATTTTCCTTGGATTGGCTGTCTTTCTGGCCCTGATGGTAACCCTGCTTGCCTACAACTGGATTCAGAAAACAGCCACGGCAAAGGCCAAACACCAGGAAATGCAGAAGTTGGTTGTTGCCGCATTCGACATTCCCTGGAGCACCGTGCTGACCAAAGACATGGTCCGCACAACCACTTTTCTCAAGGAAAGCCTGCCTAACGGCTATTACCTTGATCCGGCCCAGATCGTCGGCAGAACGGTGATCCAGCCCATCCGGGCCAACGAGCCTATTACGGAAGCCCGTCTCGCCCCGACCAGTGTCACGACCGGGGGGGTTGCCGCCGTGATCACCCCGAACAAACGGGCCATGTCCGTCAAGGTGGACAAGGTGGTAGGGGTTTCCGGCTACATTCATCCGGGGAACCGGGTCGATGTCCTGGTCACATTGAATCAGCAGAGAGGAGATGTGACCTCGCCTGTCACCAAGATCGTCCTTGAAAATATCCTTGTTCTCGCTTCCGGCCCGGAATTCAACGAAAAGAAAAAGGGAGAAAAGCCCTCCAATGTGGATGTCATCACCCTGGAGGTGACGCCGGAAGAAGGAGAAAAACTTGCGCTGGCTTCCACGGAAGGAAAGATTCAGCTCGCACTCCGCAACTTCGGCGACAATGAAACCGTCGCCACCCGCGGCGCAAAGATTCCGAATCTTTTAGGCGCCGCCACCTATGCGACACCCGCTCCGGCAGCGACCCGGACCGTTTCCCGGCCGGCCGTCCAGAAGGCAAGACCCGTTGTCGCCGCGGCGCCGCAAAAGCCTTCGGTCTTTACAGTTGAAGTGATTAAAGGAAGCAAAGTCAGCGAACAGAATTTTGAAAAGGGGGAATAGCGAAGATGAGACCTTGTCCTGGTTTGAGAGTGCATTTCATCGCCTGTTGTCTGATATCAGTTGCATTATGTTTTCTTATTGCCCTGCCCTGTGTAGCAGCCGGACCGGATAGGGTAGTCGTCAACACATCCCGTCCTCAGAAATTAACCTTGACCGTGGGAAAATCGACAATCGTCGAATGCCCGCAGAACCTGAAACGCGTTTCCATTGCCGCCCCGGATTACGCCGACATCCTGACCCTCTCCCCCCGCCAGATCTACCTGACGGGAAAGATGGCGGGAAATACCAATCTGACACTCTGGCGGAGCGATAACTCCGTCATGTCCGTCATCGATGTGGAAGTCCTCCCCGATGTCGTCGGCCTCAAGGAAAAGATCCACTCGATGATGCCCGATGAAAAAGATATCCGCGTGACGGCCACTCCCGATGCCATCACCCTTTCCGGAACGGTATCCAGCGCAGCCAACATGAACCAGGTTCTATCGCTTGCCAATTCCTATGCTCCGAAAAGCAAGGACAAGACCGGCGGCGTCAACAATTTCCTCGAAGTGGGCGGCGTTCATCAGGTCATGCTGGAAGTTCGGGTCTCGGAAATGTCCCGCAGCCTGATCAAAAAACTGGGAATTAATTGGAATTACCTGAGTGAAGGCGGCAATACTTTCGGAATGTCTCTGCTGGATAATCTCACATACACAGTCTCTCCGAGTGATGCCAACATTCAACCGATGACCCACCTTTCAGCATCTGAAGGCGCGGTATCTGTTGGAACGCTTGTTTCCAGCAGTGTGGGCCTTGCATTCCGTTTCTTCGGCGGAGGAGCAACCTGGACCCTTTTCATCGATGCCATGAAAGACCAGGGGCTGCTGAAAGTCCTGGCAGAGCCCACCCTGCTCACTTTGAGCGGCAAGACGGCCAGTTTCCTGGCTGGCGGCGAGTTCCCCATCCCGGTTCCGCAGGAAGAAAACATCACCATTGAATACAAACCCTTCGGTGTGGGCTTGAACTTCACTCCCACCGTGTTGAGCAACAAAAAAATCAGTATGCAAGTAGCGCCGGAAGTGTCCGACCTGGATTATACCAACGCCGTAGCCGTTGGAGGGTATGCGGTGCCGTCGATTACGACACGGCGAGTGGCAACCACCGTTGAACTGGCAGACGGCCAGAGCTTCGCTATCGCGGGCCTGTTAAAGGACGACATCCGCCAGATCGTGCGGAAAGTCCCCCTTCTCGGAGATATCCCTGTGCTGGGCAGCCTTTTCCGCAGCAGCCAATTCCGCAAGAACGAAACGGAACTGGTCATCATCGTCACACCTCACCTCGTCAAACCGTTGGATATGTCCAAGCAGACTCTGCCCACGGATCAATACGTCGAGCCCAACGACTTCGAGTTTTATCTGCTCGGAAGTCTTGAAGGCAAGAGAGAGAACGACTCTGCGACTCCGACCCCGGTTTCGTCAGCCCTTCCTGGGGATAAAACCGGAGGACTCGAAGGCGATTTCGGATACATTCGACCCTAACTGCGGGAAAGGAGGAATTGAAGCATGAAAAAATCATTATGGATCGTGACATCATTTATCATAGGAGCGTCTTTTCTGATTACAGCCTGTACGTCCAGTCGCGTGGAAATGGATTACGGCACATCGCACAAGCTTGCGATATTCAATCAGACACTGGACCCGGCAGCGGAGAAGAATCTGAAACCCGTTACCGGCATGGACGCCCAGGCTTCCGAGAAGGTTGTGGAGAAGTACCGAAAGGATTTTGAAAAACCCGCCCCTGCCCAGAACGTGACCATCAATCTGGGAACGATGGGGAGATAATGGTCATAACCAGCTTTGCTGGAGGGTTGCACCATGAGAAAGTTAAGAGAACATAAAGGCGCCGCGGTTGTAGAGTTTGCCATTGTTCTTCCGATTCTGCTGGTCCTGGTTTTCGGCATCATAGAGTTCGGGATACTTATATACAACAAGCAAGTGCTTACCAATGCCAGCCGGGAAGGGGCACGTGCGGGGATTGTTTATATCGACGGAACTTCACGCGTTCCCGCAGGAAATGCGTCTAACTCTGACACCATTAAGGGCATTGTGAATGATTACGCGAACGATTATCTTATAACATTCGGCAGCAGCACTCCGCTGAATACTGATGTGGAATTTCCCGAAGGTCAAGACTCTGGTGATCCGCTCATAGTTACGGTGTCTTATGGCTATTCTTTTATCCTCTTCCCCGTCACTGACTACCCGATAAAGGCCAGAACGGTTATGAAATATGAATAACATGATTTTTTATTCGTCTCTTGTTTGATGAGGTTATTGTGATGAAAACAGCTGAACACTTCGGTTTTAAGCTGAGGGAACGGAAAGGGGCTGTAGCCGTTATCGTGGCTCTGGCCATGACGGTATTCCTGGGTATTGCCGCCATGGCCGTGGATGTCGGACACATCATGGTGGTGAAGAACGAACTCCATAATGCCGCAGATGCCGACGCCCTTGCGAGAGCAAATTTGTTATATGCACATACACCATCCGGATTTACCTCGGCGACCCCTCCAACACCGGACTGGGCCGCTGCTGAGTCTGCGGCAAGCACGATTGATCCGGCCAATAAATCGGATGGCGTTACCCTCACCAGCTACGAAGTGGAGACGGGCTACTGGAACCTGGATCAGAACCCGGCGGGCCTTCAGCCGAAAAGCATCACCCCCGGCACCAGGGATGTCGCGGCAGTTAAGGTAACAGTGAGGAGAGTTGATGGAACGAATGGCGGGTCAATCCGTCACTGGTTTGGTGCATTTGTTGGAAACTTGACTTCCAATGCGAGCGCGACCGCCATTGCCATATGTTCAAGCCCCGGCACGGCCAAACCAGGCACACTCGTGCCGATGGCCATACCCCTTTGGATAGCTAAAAGAGCGAGTCATTACAACAGCCCTTCAAATCTTCTTACAATAGGCTCGGCCTATCACTATGACGCATATGCTCCTGTAAATCCAGATGGGGACCCATATACGAACACCGTCGCCGGTCAGTGGACGTCGTTGACCTCGGATCCCATCAATAACGCAAATCATCTTAAAGATATAATCGTTAACGGCAATTCCAACCCACTTTCCATCGGCGATCCGCTTTATATCGAGCCAGGCACCATGGATGTAGGGTATCATGACAACTATATGGGGCTATATGAAGGTCAAACTGTTTTCCTCCCTGTCGTCGATGCCGTTCTCAGGGATGCAGTCAAACAGAATCCCGCTCCTCCCATAGAAGCCTTTATTGGTTTTCATATCACCAAGGTAAGCAGCGGCAAGGAAAAATATATCAGAGGTTATTTCGTAGAAAACGCATATCTGGGCGGTGGGCCGGGTGGTCCCTATTATGGCGCATGGGTTCCACCGGTGCTTGTGTATTAAGTACGGACAAAACCATGAAAAGTAAAACATTATGCTTAGCCAGAATCTTCGCTATGCCACAGTCTGAGATGATGCTCATATGTGCGGGAAAGGAGAAATAGTAGATGCCATTACGAACGCTGTCAGTAAAGATCATGGCAAAGGCGACAGAAACGGAAAGGAAATTGAAGGAGATTCTTTCTTCTGTTGAAGGGTTTTCCGTTTTAAATGATGATTATTCAGAAATGTCCGATATCCTGATTCTGGAAGTCGTCGATCCGCCGGAAAAGGATTTTCAGTTCGCCAATGTGGCTCAGAAAACAGGAAGGGCCCGCGCGATCTTTCTGACTTCATCCATCACCCAGCCGGAGATCCTTCTTGAGGCCTTCAAACTGGGAATCAAGGGGTTTTTCCCGCAGCCCCTGGACAAGAAATATGTTCGGGAAGCCCTGATCAATTATCGCGGCAGCTGGCAGGAAAGTCCAACCGCGAAAACGGAAGAACCAGAAGTTGAACTTGGGCAGATCGTCAATTTCTTCGGCAGCAAGGGGGGTGTAGGAACCACGACGCTGGCCGTCAATCTCGCGGTCAGCCTTGCCGCACGTAAAGAAAAGCCCAGGGTTGCCCTGCTGGACATGAATTCTTCATTCGGAGAAGTCTCCATGTTCCTCGGTATCGAATCCGCCTTCGACTGGGTCGATGTCGCCAAAAACATCGACCGCCTCGATGCCACCTACATGATGAGCACATTGACAAGGCACGAAACGGGGGTTCATGTTCTGCCCTCCCCCATTCGCCTTACCGAGGGTTACAGAACCAATCCCCATGTGATAGAGACGATGCTGCGGCTTATGCAGTCGATGTTCGACTATGTCATTCTGGACAGTGGACAGTCCCTGGACGACAACACCAAGGCTATTATGAAGATCTCCGACTTGACTCTGCTGGTCTTCATCGCCAGCCTTCCCTGCATCATCAATCTGAAGCGGATTCTGGAAACCTTCCATGGACTGGGTTATCCCTCCGACGATTCTGTGGAGATCGTCGCCAACCGTTCACTTAAGAGTGCGGAAATTTCCCAGAAGGAAATCGAATCGTCCCTGAGGAAGACGGTCTATTTCACCTTCCCAAACGATTATCGTAATACCATGAGCGCCATCAATCAGGGGAAACCCATTGCGGCGATCGACAACAAATCCGAAATCTGTCAAAAATTCAACGAACTGGCAGCCCTGGTCGCCGAAAGAGAAAAAAGGGAAAGCAAATCAAAGGAATTGTCGGCTCCAATCAAAAAAGGGAAACTGTCACTTTTTGTAAACAATCTTTTCAAAAGCTGAATTATAAAGGAATTTAAAGGAGGACTTATCCATGGCATTCGTGCAATTGCTCAAAACGGGGAAACCTGATGTCTTTTCCCAGCAGTTGAATGAGCTGAAAGCCAAGGTCCATGACCGGCTCATTGAAATTCTCGATCTTTCCCTGATCGAAACGCTCGATCCCACACGCCTGAAGCAGGAAATCGGCCGGATCATCGAAAGGATCCTGGCGGAAGATGAATTTGCCATACCCATGAATGCCGAGGAAAAGGCAAGGTTCTGTCAGGAAGTCCAGGACGAGGTGCTGGGACTCGGCCCGATCGAACCCCTGATGCAGGATCCCACGGTAACGGATATTCTCGTCAACGCGCATGATCACATTTATGTGGAGCGCTTCGGCAAGCTGCATCTCACCGACTCCCGCTTCAAAGACAACGCCCATCTGAAAAAGATCATCGATCGCATCGTTTCCAACGTCGGGAGGCGCATCGACGAATCCTGCCCCATGGTGGACGCCCGTCTTGCCGACGGATCCCGTGTCAATGCCATCATCCCTCCGCTGGCCATCGACGGCCCCATGCTTTCAATCCGCCGGTTCTCCGCCGATCCTCTTGAAATGGATGATCTTATCACTCTGCGCACCCTCACCCCGGAAATAGCTGAACTCATCAAGGGGATTGTCGCCTCCCGGCTGAATGTCCTGATTTCCGGTGGAACCGGTACGGGGAAAACCACGATGCTCAATGTCCTTTCCCGGTTCATTCCATCCAACGAGCGAATCGTCACCATCGAGGATTCCGCCGAACTTCAGCTCAAGCAGGAACACGTTGTCCGTCTGGAAACGCGGCCGGAAAACATCGAAGGAAAGGGGGAAGTCACCCAACGCGATCTGGTTCGGAACAGTCTGCGTATGCGGCCGGACCGGATCATTGTCGGCGAAGTCCGCTCCGCCGAAGTGCTGGACATGCTTCAGGCCATGAACACCGGCCATGACGGCTCCCTGACGACGATTCACGCCAACACCCCGCGCGACGCCCTGCTCCGCATGGAGACCCTGGTCGCCATGTCCGGCCTGAATATCCCGAATGACGCGATCCGCCGTTATGTCAGCTCGGCCTTGGACGTCATCATTCAGGTGGCCCGTCTGGTGGACGGCAGTCGAAAGCTGGTCAGCCTCCAGGAAATCACCGGTATGGAAGGCAACGTCATCACCATGCAGGAGATCTTCAGTTTCAAGCAGACCGGCGTGGATGCCAAAGGCCAGGTCAAAGGACGGTTTGAGGTCAGCCCGATTCTGCCCAAGTTCCTTGAACGCTTCAAGTCTATGGGCATTCCCATTCCGAACGAGCTGTTTTTTTCCAATAAAGTGATGGAACTGTAAGGGGGATGGATATGGACTTTCTTCCGTTTGTCATCATCTTTATCAGTGTAGTCGCCGTTGTGGAAGGATTTGTTTTTCTCATTTCCTGGCGAACTAATCCGGAGAAGAAACGGATCAACCAGCAGTTGAAGATGCTGTCACGCCAGAAGGAGCAACTTGCCTATGATGATTTCGACATTACGCGTAAGACCAGAGAATTGAGCAGTGTTCCCTGGCTTAACGAGCTGCTGCAGAAGATCCCTCGCCTGCTGCCGACCGACCGCCTTATCGAACAGGCCAGAGCGCCTTACACCATGAGTGTTTACATTCTGGCCGCGCTTCTGCTCTTTTTTGTAGGAACATTAATATTCCACGCCTTAACAAAAACCTTCCTTGTGGCGGTTCCTGCGGGTCTGGCGATGAGCTACCTGCCCTTCCTATTCCTTATTATGAAAAAGAACAGCCGGATGAAAAAATTCGATGCACAGCTTCCCGATGCCCTGGACCTCATGGCTCGCGCCCTCAAGGCCGGGCACGCCTTTCCCGGCGGGATTCAGATGGTGGCCAAGGAATTTGATGACCCGATCGGAATCGAGTTTGCCAAGGTTGTGGAGGAAACGAACTTCGGCGTGGGCGTTGAGGAAGCCCTGCGGAACCTTGCAAACCGGTTTGACTCATCCTCTGACCTGAAATTTTTTGCCATTGCCGTTATGATTCAGCGGGAATCGGGGGGAAATCTCGCGGAAATTCTGGAAAGTATCGCCCGCATCATCCGTGAACGGTTTAAACTGATGGGCACCATCCGGACCCTGTCGGCGGAAGGCCGTTTATCGGCCATTATCCTTGTGGCGATTCCCTTTTTCGTCGCCTTTGCATTGAGCATCATGAATCCCCAGTATATCACGGTCCTTGCTACGGATCCCATCGGTAAAGCACTTGCTTTCACCTCGTTGGTCATGATGGCTGTGGGCATCTATATCATGAAAAAAACGATTCAAATCAAGGTGTGAGAGGAGAGATGCCATGAATACGCTGATCCTGATCTCGGTCATGATTTTTGGCGCCACGATTCTTTTTTTAACAGGCCTTTATCTTTACATCAGGTACGTACGAGAACACGCGCAACTGCTTGACAAAATAGAGAAAGGCTCTTCAATTCCTTCTATGGACCTCGACTCGGGGAGCGATGTCTCTCCCGCTCGTCAACTGCGAGCTTTATTCGTCAGGATTACAGGGCGTTTAGGTGAACTGGTCAAACCTAAAAAAGAAGATGAGGTCGCCAATTTTCAGAAGCCCCTGGCCCGGATCGGCTACCGGGGAGCGCATGCCACCTTGTTTTTTTTCGGGATCAAGGTTCTGCTTGCCGTTCTTTTGCCGGCATTGTTTCTGATGGCAAAACTTCTTGCAGGCATCGCCGTGAATCCCCTTGCTGTAATGATTATTACCCTGGCCCTCGCTCTGGTCGGCTTTTACCTGCCCAATCTCTGGCTGCGTCTGAAAATCGGGGCGCGGAAAGAAAAAATCATGGAGGGTTTCCCCGATGCCCTCGATTTGATGGTCATCTGCGTGGAAGCGGGAATGGGGCTGGATCAGGCGATCAACCGGGTCGGTGAGGAAATGAAACTGAGCTGCCCGCCGATTTCCGATGAATTCAGGACGCTCAACATGGAGATGCGCATGGGAAAATCCCGCAGGGAAGCCCTGAGAAACATGGCCAACCGGACGGAACTTGATGATGTGACGAGCCTTGTTACCCTTTTGATTCAGACGGATCAGTTTGGAACGAGCATTGGTCAGGCGCTCCGTGTTCATTCCGATTCCATGAGGGTTCAGCGGCGCCAGCGGGCGGAAGAAAAGGCGGCGAAGCTTCCTCTCAAACTTTTGTTTCCGCTCATTTTCTTTATTTTCCCGTCCCTGTTTGTCGTCATCATGGGACCCGCGATGATTCAGGTTTTCCACGCACTGAGCAGCAGATAAGCAGATAATTTAGCAAAATAAAATTTGAATAACATTATACACATTCAATTTTCCAGGGAGGCTGAACATGAAGACACGCATTCAATTGATTCCCTTGCTTTGTAAACCTCTTGTCATTTTCCTTGTTCTTTTTCTTCCCTTTTTTCTGACATCATGCACGTCGGAAAAAAACGCGTTTCAGGAGAAATATTTTTCTCAGGTAAGGCCCTTCCGGGGCAATGCCGAGGCGCATTATCAGCTTGCCTGTCATTATCAGGACAGGAACCGGCATCGGGAGGCGCTGGAAGAATTCAGGAAGGTTATCGCCATCAATCCCGGTGATGTCCGGGCGTATAACGGAATCGGAATATCCTGCGACGCGCTGAAGGATTTCCCCCGCGCCTATCTGGCCTATGAAAAAGCGTTGAAGCTGAATCCCCAGGCCGGTTATGTTTACAACAACCTCGGCTATTCCTATGTCCTTCAGAAGCGCTACAATGAGGCGGTTCTGGCCTTCCGCAAAGCGGCTGAACAGACGGGAAATGAAGCCATGAGAGGCAAAATCGGCAACAACCTGAATATGGCCCTGGCCCTTTCCGAAAAGCCGCAGATGGCTGCCGCCATTCAGCAGGATGCGCCTGCGTCGACTCGAATCGCGGCTGTCTCCGTGAATTCCTTCGATCTGGACGGTCACATCAGGAATCACATGATTCAGCGGAATCCCCTGGCGGATCAGCCCGCTTCCCGGGCTTCCGCATCCGCCACGATTCCTTCCAATTCCGTAAATAAGGCCGACATCGCCATTGAAGTCGCAAACGGCAACGGCGTGCGCCACATGGCCCGCAATGTAGGCGAGTATCTGAAGAAGCAGGGATACAATGTCGTGCGGCTTACAAACGCCGATTCCTATAACTATTCCAAAGGCAATGTCAGCTATCGCCCGGACGGTCGGCAAACCGCACAGGAAATCGCGGCCATCATCCCCGGCGAAGTGGATATGAAAAAGCTTAATGATGGAAACAGAAAAGACGTTCGCGTCCGCGTTCTGGTCGGCAAGGATCTTATTCCCTATAAAAAGGTCTTCACGGAGGATCGGGGTTAATGAAGGATTTCAGCTCACGTTCAAGTGCCCGCGGCGTTTTGACAAAGCTCGCGCTCCTGCTCACAGTGACCACGGCAGCCTTGGGAATTCCGGGTTGCGCCACGTCGAACAATCCTCAGAAGGCCATGATGAAGCAGATGGCCTACCATCAGGAACTGGCCCAGCAGAGGGCGGAGGCCGACATGGCCTTTGAAAAGGAGCTGGCCATCAAGGTCCCCGAAATGAAGGCGGAAGGCTATGAACAGGTTGGGGACAACTACATCCGTCAGGGCAATATGGATATGGCCTTTCTGCAGTACGAAAAGGCCCTGAGTCTCGATTCGGATTCCGGTTCCGCGCGCTACAAAATGGGCCGGCTTCTTCTCAATCGTGGTCTGAATAATGAAGCCATGAAGACCTTCGAGGAGATGAAAAAGAAAGATCCGAAAAACGCCCTGGCCTATGAAGGCATCGCCCGGGTTCACCTCGCCCTGAAAAATTATGAAAAGGCCGGAAAGAATCTGGAAAAGGCTCTTCAGATCAAGCCGGATTTCTGGCAGTGCCATGGCCTTTTTGCCTTCATGTATGACCGTCAGAATCGCTACAATGACGCAATTGAATCCTATCAGAAGGCGATTGCCGTCAAGCCCGATTCTTTCCTGCTCTACAACAATCTGGGGATGTCATATTACATGATGGGCGAATACGGCAAATCCGTAGAAGCGTACACGAAGGCGCTGAGAATCAACGAAAAAGTGCCGGCGACTTACAACAACCTGGGCATGGCCCTCGGAAAACTGGGGCGCTTTGACGACGCCATGAATGCCTTCAAGAGGGCCGGCGACGAAGCATCTGCCTGCAATAACCTGGGCATGATTTACATGGCCGACAAAAAATACGAAAAAGCCCTGACAGCCTTCGAAAAAGCTATTGAACTGAAACCCACTTTTTACGTCAAGGCCAGCGAAAACATGGCAAAAGCTAAAGCAGCCATGAAAAACACCCCCTCAACACCATAACCTTACTTTTTGCGCCGGCTTTCATGACAACGGATACAGAGCTGATTTAATTCAGAAACCCGATCAATGGCAAAATCAGGAGTAAACGGGACAGGGATTCCGAAACTCATTGGTAGCAGCGGAAAATCGTCCCTGAATTTAAGTATTTTCACTTAGATGAAAATAAGAATTTTCAACGCGATAAATCCTTTTTAACCCGATTTATTAACATCAAACCAGATAATATGATGAGTCGTCCAGCGAACCAGTTGCCAAGTTGCTCCCCTGCTTTTTACATGGAGGGTAGAAAACTGGCCACCTTTGAAAAGGCTCTTGAATTAAAACCCGGTTTCCATGTCAAAGCCCATGAAAATATTGGCCAGGCCGAATCAGCCAGGAAAAACGCCACCGGGGACAAACAACGGCTTCTCAAGAAATGTAAGCTCTTACATCGGGCCTGATTTACTTGGCGAGGATTTCAATCAAGGAGGTGGACGGAATGAAGAAAATAAGCAAACGGATTCTTTCCGACAGCAGAGGCGTGACAGCCGTCGAGTTCGCACTGATCATGCCGTTTTTCTTCCTCCTGCTTTTTGCCATCATTGATTTCGGCTGGTACTTTTACTCTCAGCACACGATCCAGTTCGCCACCCGCGAGGGAACCAGGCTTGCCCTTGTCGGAGTTCAACTCAAGGACAAAGACGGCAATGAAATGAGCCGGGAAGATTCGATCATAAAGACAATCCAGGATAACGCAGCCTTAGCGGTGGACCCGGCTGCACTCCAGATAAGCATCTATCCCGTCGCCGCGGGCTATTCTGATCCGGAAGGCTGGGAGGAGAGTCAGAACCCCGGCAGCGGCGGCGACTACATGCGGGTGCGTGTTCGCTACACCTATCATTTTCTTACCCCACTTATTGGAAATTTCTTCCCGTCGGGGGCCAACGTGATCCAAGCCCAGGCGCTATACAGGAACGAGCTGTTCTGAAAGTTTTTCAATACACAGTATTTTCCGCTTAGATTGCCATCAGGAGGTACGATATGAAGGATCCGGAAGCTATTACAGAGAAACGGCATCGCCGTTACTATCATTCAGGCGAGCGGGGGATTGCCGCCCTGGAACTGGCGATCATCCTTCCTCTGCTGATCCTCATTGCCTTTGCGGTCATTGATTTCGGGAGACTGTTTCAGGCTCGTCTCGTCATTACCAATCTAGCCAGGGAAGGCGGGAGCCTCGTTTCCCGGGACATTCAATCCGCATCGGACATCATTACGATGCTCCAAGCAGGGTCATCGCCTCTGGACCTTAATGCAGCGGGAAGAATCTATGTCTGGAAAATCGACGCCGGCAGCAGCGAGGATGATCCTGACCCCACTATCGATGCCTCCAATAGTGACAGCGCAGGATCTCTGGGGGTGGCGAGTTCCATCGGGGACGATATGACCAATCTCGGCTTGTCCAGCGAGCTTTACGATCATCTTGTATTCAATGACGCAAATGCTACCGCGGATATCAGCGATATCACCGTTGTCGAGGTCTTTTATCGTTACACTCCGATTACTCCTATCACCCAGATTGCCCAGACCTTCTGGGGCACCCCCCTGTTGGGCAATATGATCATCAGCAGCAAAGCTGTCTTTTAAATTAATGATACGATAAGACATCCGCGGAAAGGAGCAAAATCATGAACACAACGATTAAGAATCAGAAAGGAGCGGTCCTGATCATTTTCGCTCTTCTGTTGATCGTGCTTCTCGGGTTCACGGCGCTGGCAGTTGATGTGGGACGCTGGTACACGACGCGCTCCGAACTTTCCAAGAGCGTCGATGCGGGGGCCATCGCCGGCGCAAAGAACATCTCAAATCCCTATCTCGGAGAAGACGGACATTTGAGACTGGCAGAGGAGGTCGCCAGAGAGAACTTCTCCGCCGGCTATCTGATGACTCCGGATTCAGGGGAAAGATCGGCAACCTTCACCGCTTATGCGGACGAGGATCATCGCATCCGGGTGGAGGGCACAGTAAGTTCTCCCGGGAATCTTGCCGGACTCTTCGGGGTGGATTGGGTCGCCACGAGCGCCATGGGCGTGGCCAAAAAGAATGAAGTGGAAATCATGCTGGTGCTCGACCGCTCGGGATCGATGGACGGTACGCCTATGAACGACCTGAAGAAAGCCGCACGGAGCTTTGTCAGCTTCTTTGAAGAGACTCAGGACCAGGACAAGATGGGTCTCGTCAGCTTTGCCACAAGTGTGAAGGTCGATGTTCCCCTTGGAAATAATTATGTTTCCTCCATGACCAGCAAAATCAACGCGATGGACGCCGTCGGCGCGACAAATGCCGAGGATTCCCTGTCGCAGGCAGGCAACCCTGCAAAGGGAGGACTCACAGACCAGAGCGGGGTTCCAGGAAACAAACGCGTCCAGCAGTTCGTGATTTTCTTCTCGGACGGGAATCCTACGGCATTCAGAGGGAAATTCAAATACAACGGCACAGACAATATCGACGCCGTGGTCTGCGGTACCGGCAACGACTGTGGTACGGTTTACACCAAGCTCGGCAAACCCGAGAGGGAAGAGTGGTTGAGCTACAACCCGCGATTTACCGGCGACGGCAAACCAAAGCCCCCAGGAACGGGAACCTCAAAATGCACAACACGATATGGAGGTTCCTACGTCAACACCACCAAATGGTACGTACTGGATGATCCCGATTATCGACTGACTTACAGGGGAACGACCTATAACTCGGAATCCTGCTTCATCCCGACAGTCGGTTCGTCAAACACAACTGCGCCGCTGTCCACTTATATTTGCACCACTGCAAGAGGGATGGCCGTTGAGCATGCACAGGAACTCAAGGACAATAATGTAAAGATCTATACGATCGGCCTGGGAAACATTGATCGTGACTTTCTGTCCCAGATAGCAAGCGGCCCATCATTCGAGTTCTATGCTCCCACTTCCGGTGAACTTCAGGCTATATTCAACAAGATCGCCAAGGATATCAAGCTGCGTCTGGTGCAATGACGTCAACATCAGTTGATTGTACAAAAAGGCTTTGCTGGCCGTTAACTCAGACCGCCGTGGTTTAACTGGCCGATGATAAGATTGCCGGGGCGCTGGAAACCCCGCAAGCCGCCAATCTCAACCCATACGAAAAGCGCCTCCATGAGATCGGAGGCGCTTTTCGTTCCATCCCTTTTAAAGGTTCACCAACAGACAGTGAATAATAGTCTGACATGTGAAAAAATGCGCTATTTGCACTTCGGGTTGCCACGGTGACTTTCTGATCCGGTAAGTTGAAGGTCAAATCACCTTTATTCTTTAACGGTATTTTTCCAACCTTGGTTTCGCACGGAATAATTTAGTGTCGGCGCACCGACACCACTCATCTATTTGTATTCATTACCTATTCTACGATGGTTGAAAAGTTTTGCCCTCTTTGGTCGTTGTGTTGAAAGTAATTTTCATCCTATATGATCAGGCTTATCATTCCCCAAAATAAGTTACCTTGCAAATTGAAACATAATGTTTTCATTTGCAAGGATGATTCATAGAATATTACAGGAAACCATTGAAAAATCTCTCCGACAGTTCCCCGTGGTCGGAATTGTGGTCTCCCGCCAGGCAGGAGAAAAATAGGGACAGCGCCCATACTATGCAGGCGCCGCCCCTATTTGCCCAGAAGAAAAAGGATTACGGGCAGACACTCAACTTTCGTCTCACCCAGCACCAGTTCCTTTTCGAGATCGTTGGTGATCAGGATATTCCGGATCCGTTCTGTCCGCGACGGCCGGGCTTCCTCATGCGAGGTCTTCGAGCCGGTCCAGCACCGAAGTTCTCTCTCCGGGATATCCGTATCGGCTGGATCGGCGTACCAGACCTGAAGGCGATGCGTCAGGTCCACACCTTCCTTGATGACGAAATCAATCTCGCCGCCGTTGCTTTCGAAATAAATTTCTTCAAATTGACTCTTCAAAAAATTCAGTACAACATTCTCCACCAGCCAGCCGGAATCCTCGGAGAAAGAAAAGGCAACCCGGTTGCGAAGTCCCGTGTCGACAGCGTAGATATTGAAACGTTCCCGGAGGCTGCGCTTCAGGGACCAGGAAAATTTCGACACCCGATGGGCAAGACAGGTTTCAAGAAGAGCCGCCGCGTAATTCTCGATTTTATCCTGGGAAACGCCGAAGGTCTTCTTGAGATTGGAAATACTCGTCAGGCGCCCGATGTTCGTCATCAGGTATACGGCCAGATTTCTGAGCGTCACGGCATCCCGTATCCCGTATTTCGATACGATATCCCGATAGACGATGTCCTCGAAGTACTGCCACAGCAGGAGCTCCTTGTCTTCCACCGCCTCCTTCAGGACAACTTCCGGAAATCCCCCGTAACGGAGATATTCGGAGAAAAGATGACGCACCAGAGGCTTGTTGGCATAATAATCTTCCCGGGAAGTGATCATGATATTTCTAAAACGGAGGAATTCCTGAAAGGACAGGGGAAAAACCGTAAACGACAGGTGACGACCCGTCAGCTTTGTGCCTGTTTCTCTGCTGAGCAGTTCCGAAGAAGAGCCGGTCAGGACAATCTTTATGTCCTCGGTCTCGTTACGCCCCCGAACCCAGCGCTCCCACTCCGGGATATTCTGAATTTCGTCAAGAAACAGGTAGCAGCGCCCCGCGGGACAGATTCGGTCTCGATAAAGTCTGTATATTCGCTCCAGAAAATCAAGAGAAGCATCCGTGGAAAAAAGCGGCTCTTCGAGGTTAACCCGCAGAATCTGCACCGGTCGAATCCCCGCTTCCAGAAGAGCGCCGATCATCTGGGCCATGAGGGTTGACTTTCCGCTGCGACGGATGCCCTTCAGCAGCAGGATCTCCTTTGCGTCCAGTTGCCGTGTGCAGGAATCCAGCATATCGCGGCGAATCCCGCATGATATCGTCCCCGTTGACCAGTATGAATTGTACTTATTTAATATTTCAATTATTTTTCCTGATTCGATCATATTAACCGCCATATCGGTTATTTCATGTCGATACACAATAACTATACCGGTTAACAACAAATAAACAAAATAAACAGAAATAAACAGGGACAGCGCTCATTTTTTTCATTAAGAAAACAGGGCGTTTTCCTTCTTTATTCAATGCCGGTAAAGAGGCGACGCGATGGAACGGCCCAGAGCTGAGGCGTCCCGATCCGTTTGAGTTCGTCACCCTGGTAGATCACAAGACCACCACGCCAACGCGGGCCAAGGGCGAGGGCGATCTCTTTTAGGCCGGTCAAATCCCTGGCCGCCAGGACCCGCCGGGATTTGATTTCCATGCCGACGACACCGGAGGGCGTTTCCAAAAGCACGTCCACCTCCAAGCCGGAACGGGTGCGATAGAAAAACACGTCCCCTTCCCTGCCGGCGGTTTTCATCCACTTCATCAACTCTCCCACCACCATTGTCTCGTATATTTCCCCCGTGGTTGGTCCCTGCATCCCCGACAATTGCCGGAGAAGACCGACGTCCAGCCAGTAAACCTTGGGCGTTTTGACAACGGCACTGGTGAGATTGACATGGTAGGGCGGCAAAAATACAGTCTGATAGGAGAGGCGGAGGTATTCAAGGTAGCGCCGGGCGGTATCCACGCTGATGGCGGCATCCCGTGCAAGTTCCGAGTAATTCAACAGGCAGCCGGAACGAAGCGCCGCCAGTCTTTGAAATTTCCGGAACGGCATCAGGTCTTCCAGGCGGGCAAGATCCGCCATGTCCCGTTCGAGGTACGTATATCCGTAATCCTTCAGCCACTGACGGCGCTCCTCCGTGTTTAGCGGCAGCAGGGACGGCATGCCACCCCATTGCAGCAGATGCTCCTCTGCACGTCGCCGGCAGGCGTCCTCCATATCCAGAAGAATGCCGGGCTTATCTCCGAAAAAGTCATCGCAGGTCATGTCCGAAAACAGACAATCCACGAGCGGCGGTGACGAAGGGGGCGCGGCTGAGCCATTGCAGATCTCGCTCATCAGAAGCGGCCACAACTCATAGATCGAAATCCGACCGGCCAGCGTCTCCCTGATCTTTTTCAACAGCAGGATCTGGCTGGACCCCAGGAGAACGGAAAAGGAAAGTGCGCCGTCATCATAAGCGTATTTTACTTTGTCGAATACAACCGGTTCCTTCTGCGCCTCGTCCAGAACAGCAGGACCGATGTCACGCGCCCAGAAGGCCGAGGCAATCGTTCGAACTGCTTCACGGTTTTCAGGCGCATCGAGGTTAACATATCGCAGATCGGCGTACTTCGCCTTGGCAAGGGTTGTCTTTCCGGTCTGACGCGCCCCGGTGAGGAGAACCAGACGTTTCCTTTCCACACCGGGAAGCCGGGAATTCAAATAACGATATAGCTGAATATATTCGCTCATGATCGTATCATTTACAGCATAATAGACGACATATCAACAAAAAACAGGATTCTCGTAAACCTCTTTCCGGTTTGCAATCCTCAAAATGAGGATTATCATCGCTCCCTGACAAAAAGAGGGACAGCGCCCATTTATTTTTTAATAGGGTGCTGTCCTTCTTTATTTTCTTTATTTCCCGGAGAAGCCAAGTATAGCATAAACCCGGTCGGCACGGATAATTTGGACAATTTGCTGTTATGTAAATAAAAAAGCCGTAGATCGGATCACCCAATGCGCGGCTTCAATTTTCATTGCAGGTGGTGAGCGTTTTATAAAAATACCTTATATCCGACATTCAGTGCCTTTCCCAGACGCTTCGCCATTTCCTTCCCGATAGGTCTCTTCCCATTTTCCATTTCGGAAATATGGCGCTGCGGAATTCCAATCAGTTCGGCAAGCTGCTTCTGTGTAAGATTCTCTTTCGCCCGTAAGGCGCGTAAGCAAACCACCGGCAAGTCCTTATCCTCGTACTCAGGAAATGCCTCGCGCCAGGGGACAGACTCGGACAAATCCACAAACCCCAGAGATTTAAGGGCTTCAATAGCCTTCATCATATTCATCACAGGCCCGATAAACTGCAATGCCACGGTTTCAGTAAGGGGCTTTTTCATGCGTGCCTGCATAAGTCACCTCAACAAGTCTGATTTTTTTATCTTTTACTTCCCATACTGCCACATAAGTGGGATTCCCCTTCTTGATATGGCAATGGTAACGACCGTCTGATAGACGGCCGTAATTAGGCCAGTTTCCTCTTGCAGGTCCTTGATTTTCAATGTTCCGGATAAGAGCAATCAGGCTATCTTTAACTTTGGAAGGTAGGCGGTTAATCTGCTTTAATGCCTGCCTTGCGACGGTCACCGTCCACATGATGATTTAAAATATACCATTATTTAGTATTTTTCAAGAATTTTTAGTCAGGTAATTGTCGGTCAACAGGATCTTCATAAACGTTTTTTCGATTTGCTGTTCTCAGGATCATGACCGTCATGCCTTCCTGATCCACGGTATAGATGATCCGGTAGTTGCCGCAACGATAGCGATAAACTCCCCGGAACATTCCCCCCCAGAAGCTTCCCCAACCCCACAGGATCTTGTCAAAGGTAATCTTTAACCCTGTCAACGATCTTCTTTCGCGTTTGTCGATCCAGATGGTGCAAGTCCTCCATAACCACTTCATGTTATTTTCGGATGTCATTCACATCAGTTGTTGCTGAGCACGGGCTCAGTCCCTATTTTATACGGCGTCACGAAATCGACTCGGTAGTTATCTATTGTCAGGGTTGTTTCAAGTGATCGATTCAGTACCATGAATCTATCCGGCTGGTAGGCATCGATGAAACTCCGTTCCGAGCGACCGATTCTGGGACGATTGAGATCGGCGGATTTGACTTCCAGGCCCATAATTCTTCCTGATTGTTCGACCACGAAATCCACCTCTGCCCCCGCCTTGCTCCTCCAGAAATGGATGACCGAAGTCAAAGGAAGACGTTTGTAAATTTCTGAAAATACCCAGTTTTCCATAAGGGCGCCTTTGTCGGTTCTCAGGAAAATGTCTGACGAAAAGGCATTCAGCAACGAATTCCGTATCCCATTGTCGATGAAATATATTTTGGGAGAGGTGGTAAGTTCCCGACGTTTCCCGCCGGCAAAGGGACGCACGATTTTAACGATATGACTTTCCTCGAGAATTTCCACATAGGCATGGATCGTGGCCGCATCGACGTGGCAGATCGATGCGATTTCCGAAAAATTCACGAGATTTCCTGTTTGCCCCGCCAGTAAAGTGAGAAGTTTACGGAAAACATCCACCCGCTTTATGCGGAACAGATCCGACGCATCCCGCAGAACAAGGGCTTCTGACAGATCGCTCAATAGTCGGACGCGATCCGGATCTGACTGAGCAAGATAAATTGCGGGGTAACCGCCGTGGATCATTTGCCGGGTAAATATCTGGTCGGATAAACTCCGGGCGGCCAAGGGATTGGGCGGATTTTCCTGCCGCAGCAACTCACTGAGGCTAAAAGGCAGCAGTCGCAACCGGTCTGCCCTGCCCGCCAGAGATTCCCGCGTTCTACTCATCAGGTGGAAGGAAGAAGAACCAGTGACCAGAATGGGAATGTTCAACCTGGCGTCGACCAGCCCCTTCACAAAGATGCCGGCGTCGGTCAGGTGCTGGGCTTCATCGAGAAAAACAGCCTGGATGAACGAATAGCGTTCCCTCAAAAGGGCGACAAGCTCAATGGCTGACCCCAGAGACGTGTGCAATAGCGGATCTTCAAGATTGAGATAAAGGATGTTGGGCGCGCAGGATTGAAGAAGGCGCCAGGCAAGGGTGGATTTCCCGGATTGACGGGGACCGACAATGAGGAGGGCGCGATCGTTATGAAGCCTGGCCGGTTCGACTTCACGAGGAACATACGTTTCGGGAAGAAAACGTCGAATCCATACGTCGGCTTGGTCAGGCTGCGTCAACCAGGGATTGTATTGCAAAATTCGGTTTTTGACTTCGCTATTCAACATGACTCCCAATTATCATGGCTGATCATGACTGTCAATCCTGACCAGCCCGGTTGTAAGCAGGGAAAAGATAAGGCTATCATGGCGCCGTCACTATGTTATGGATATCCTGCCAGCCTTTTACGCTCATGCCCTTATACTGGTAAGATTCCGTGCCGCCATAAATCAGGGTCGGGTTCATCGCCATCTCGCCTGCCAGGGAGATCCATTTTTCCAGGGAGGAGAAAAAATCTCGCGCAACCGTCTTGCCGGCTTTGATCTCGACCGGAATCATGCGCCCTGCCTGTTCGATAAGGATGTCCACTTCAACCCCACTGCTGTCCCGCCAGAAGTGGAGATTGGGCCTTTCACCTCGATTGAGGAATGATTTCATCACCTCGGCAACTACATAGGTCTCAAAGATGCTGCCCCTCAGCGGGTGTGTTTCCATCTGTTCAGGGGTCTGTATCCCCAGAAGCCAAGACACAAGTCCCACATCGTAAAAATAGAGTTTTGGAGCCTTGATCAACCGTTTGTTGAAATTTACATAATGCGGCCGAAGCAGGAAGACAATATAGCTCGCTTCGAGCACGGATATCCAGGCTTTGGCGGTATTGTGCGTGATGCCGCAATCCGCGGCCAGAGCTGAGAAGTTCAACAGTTGACCGGTACGACCCGCACAGAGACGCACAAAGCGCTGGAAGGTCTCCAATTCTTGAACTTTGAGAACCTGTCGGACATCGCGTTCGAGGTACGCCGTCACATAGGCGCTGAACCACGCCCGGACTGTGACATCGCGGTCATAAAGAGGCGGATAGCCGCCGGTATAAAGCATTTGATCAATTGAATCCGGAAGTATGTCCGTCTTGGCAAGTTCATTTACCGAGAAAGGCAGCAATTCCACAAAGGCGGTTCTGCCGGCCAGCGATTGGGCAATGCCGGACATGAGATCAAACTGTTGAGAACCGGTCAGAATATAAAGCCCCATTCGCCCATCGGCATCGACAATGGATTGCAGATAGGAAAGGATTTCCGGACAGCGCTGCACCTCATCAAGAACGGCGCCATCGGGAAAGCGCTCCAGAAACGAGCGTGGGTCATCACGGGCGGCCAGGCGCACATCCGGTTCTTCCAGAGACGCATAGGGTCTATCCGGAAAAACAGCCTTTGCGAGCGTAGTCTTGCCGGACTGGCGCGGTCCGGTAACAGTGACAACGGGAAATCCCCTCAATAGTGAATGGATGGCCTCTTCAGCATCACGTCGTATCATGAGCGACGATTATCGGATATTATGCAGATTGTCAAACATTTTCTCAATTTGCATAAGTAGAGGTCTGTGCCCATTTATTTTTAGCCTGCCTCCCGTTTATCATGTTTAATCATGAAGGCCATTCCCGATCCGCCCGGTTATAAATAGTGGAGATGAACCGGTGGAATTTTCCCAACCCGTGGCGGTTTTGAGAGGCTTCTGGAATTCCCTGGAAAATCTGCTCTACAAAAGGCTTTATCGTCTATCCGGGAGAGGATTCCTACCCCGTGTCCAGCCAGGTCAATACCTTGCCGCTAAAAAGCATTCAAACTCTGTTCAAATAAAAAAGCTCTGTGCGTCAGATCGACCCATGCAAGGCCGCCTGAGCCAGCGGGCAAGATCCGCCATGTCCCGTTCGAGGTTGTCTTTCAGGTCTGAAATATATTTTTGGAGAGGTGGTAAGTTCCCGGCGTTTTCCGCCGGCAAAGGGACGGACGACTTTAACGATATGGCTCCCCTCGAGAATTTCCACATAGGCATGGATTGTGGCCGCATCGACGTGACAGATTGACGCGATTTCTGAAAAATTCACGAGATTTCCTGTTTGCCCCGCCAGTAAAGTGAGAAGTTTACGGAAAACATCCACCCGCTTGATGCGGAAGAGATCCGACGCATCCCGCAGAAAAAGGGCTTCTGACAGATCGCTCAATAGTCGGACGCGATCCGGTTCTGACTGAGCAAGATAAATTGCGTGGTAACCGCCGTGGATCACTTGCCGGGTGAAAATCTGGTCGGATAAACTCCGGGCGGCTAAGGGATTGGGCGGATTTTCCTTCCGCAGCAACTCGCTGAGGCTGAAGTGCAGTCTCAACCGGTCTGCCCTGTCCGCCAGAGATTCCCGCGTATTGCACACAAGAGCCATCCCTAATTTTGCAGAAGCCATTTCCAGATGGGAATGACGTTTATTCTATTCTCTATGGTGGTTTCGTCATCCCATGTTACGATCGTTCCTGTGGAGAAAGAAAGTTCATCCATTGCGCTTGTCAATCCCTGAAGTTCCCTTTCAAAGGTCTTTTTGTCCGATATCTCCCAGCATACCTGGATCAGTTGCGTCTCTCCTGAAATGCCATGCCGAGTAAGGAAATCGGCTTCATGCCCGTCTTTCGTATGTACATATTCGACGTCATACCCTCTGCGACGCAGATGCATAAATACCATGGTCTCCAGTAACTGACCGTAGTTATATGAATTTCGAAAGGTCATGGCGTTCAGAATTCCGGTATCGATCGTGTAGATTTTAGGCGGATTAATCAGCCTTGATCTTTCGGTACGACTGTGAATCGGCACTTTGTAAAACAAAAAAGCATCCGTCAAATGATCAAGATATTCATACAAACTGTTCTTCGTACACCTGATCGAAATGCTTTTCATCGTATTGAAGAATTTGTTGACGCTGAACTGTCCGCCGGAAGAATTCATGATATGACGGACAAGATACTTGAGAACCTGTATGTTGCTGACCTTGTGACGTTCAATAATGTCTTTCAACAGGACGGAATCAATATAACCCTGCAATACTTCGATTCGAAGATCGCGATCCAGTTTCTGTATTTCCGGGAAACCACCGCGTTCAAGATAATCTTTTACAGCCTTGCGCAATTGGGAAACCGTGTTCGCGCCAAAAGTTTTCGGCCTGTCGGGAAAAAGCTCGTGAAATTTAAGATATTCCATAAAACTGAAGGGAAAGATTTCCGTCGTCAGAGAACGCCCCCTCAAACTGGTGGCTATTTCCGAACTCAGTAACTTCGATGATGAACCGGTGATGAAAACTTGAATATCTTCCGTATCAAGCAAGCGCCTGATGAACATTTCCCATGAATCGATCCGCTGTATCTCATCAAAGAAAAAATAACAGCGGGCCTTTCGATGTTCAGGATATTTCGCGAAATAGACATCAAGAATTTCCTGAAAATTACTGACTTTAAACGCAAGCAAACGATCATCTTCAAAGTTGAGATAGAGTATCGCCTCTTTTTTTATCCCCGAGGCCATCAATTCAATTATTTTCTGGTAGCAGAACCAGGTCTTACCCGATCGCCTCATCCCGATGACGACATCAGCCTTTCCTTCTACTTCAGCAAATTGCTTATCTCGGGGCGCCGGATCAGGCAATTTCTGTTCATGGAAATCATCGATAAGTTGTGAAATTACATTTTTCATGGCATTGAAATTATCTCTTTTTTAGAGATAAATCAATTATATTTTGTCTCTTTTTTTAAGCTGTTTTTGTTTGTTAAGGAAACGCCTCTTCAAACATCAACTCCCAATAGGGCAGGCACCGCACTCGTGTTTGACCGATCAATGTTTCATCACTGTAATTCCTGTTGACGATATAACCGAACTCCGGATGGTATCGCGTGAGAAACCCGAGAAAGGAGCGTCGGACATCCAGCTTTTTCATGTCTCGATATTTGACTTCAAGCGGCGTCACCGTGTCTCCACTTCGGAGGACAAAGTCAACCTCTGCCTTGTCCTTGGTGCGCCAGTAATGAATCGTCGAATCCGCCAGGGGAAAACGCTCCTTGAGCATAGCGTGGATCACGTTCTGGAAGGCAAACCCGGCCTCGCTGTCGGAGAGGGCGCCGAAGCTGCCCGCGGCAAAATTCCGCAGGCCGATATCCCGGAAATAATAGACCGGCGCTTTGGTGATCTCCTTCCTGATATTGGTATACCAGGGAGTCACTTTGTCGATAATATAGGTTTTTTCCAGATACCAAAGGTAAAGCTTGACCGTCGCCAGAGAGAGCCCCAGGGTTGCGGAAAGCTCAGAGTAGCTGACCATCTTCCCTGACTGGCTCGCCAGGACCCGGACCAGGTTGCTGAAGCTTTCGCTCTTTTCCACCCTCAGCAGGTAAACAATGTCCTTTTCCAGATAACTGCGGAAAATCTCGTTGATTGTCGCCATCTTTTCCTGATGGGTGTCTGCCAGGACAACCCGCGGATAGCCGCCGTACATGAGGTATTCCCGGAAAAGTTGATCTGTTTTTGACGGCTCCGTGCGGAAATAATCTCTGAGGCGGTCTGTGTAACGATATCCGGTTCTGAAATCAGCAAACTCACCGAAGCTGACCGTTGAAAGCTCGAACAGCCGTTTCCTGCCGACCAGTGATTCGCTGATCTTCTCCTTAAGTTCGATGCTCCCCGATCCCGAGACCACAAACTTCCAGGGAAGCCCTTGATCATAGAGCCCTTTCAGGAACAACCCGGCATTTTCCCGACGTTGAATCTCATCGATAAAAACCACACCGCCCCCGCTGCCCAATTCCAGTTGAATCTTCTGCAGAAGCGCGCCCTGTGACGCGACATGGCGGAAATCGTCTTCAAAATCCAGATTGAGCCAGAGTGTTTTTCGGCCCCCAGCGCGAAGTTCGCTTTCGAGTCTCTTAAGAATGGTTGTCTTCCCAGACTGACGTGGCCCGACAAGAACGGTTATTTCCGGCTGGTCGAGATGCGCGGTCAATGAACTCAGGAGTCTTCGTCGTATATAGTAATTATCTGTACTCATAGATGCATTTTAGCACGAGAATATTAATAGTAAACTTTAATAAACCACAAAAAAGGGACGCATCCCATCTTTTCTAAAAAAATGTACGCTGTCCCTTTTTATTATCCTGTTTTTTTGTTTTTTTTCTTACCAGTCTTTATCGGTTGAGGGAGTGCCGCCCGTGAGGAAGGCGTTCAGGGCGTCCGCCTTCTCCTGGGCTTTCTGCTTGAGCTGCCTCATGGCGTCAGCGTCTTCCACCGGCCTGGCGGTTTTCTTGAATTCACCCCAGAAATCTTCAAAATCGTAACAGACGACGCGGATGCGGCTGTCCTTGAAATCGACCCGCATCGTGTAGCGGGCAGGCACTTCGACCCACATACTGTTGTAGGAGGTCATCACCTTCGCTGTCATCGAACCCTGTGCCCGGTCAGATCGAACGAGCAGGCCGTCACCGGAAACGACCTCGGCTTTCACCCAGGCAAGCGTTTTGTCAAAAAGGGCATCCCGGCTCTGCCCGGCAAGTTCGTATCTGATTTCCAGATTCCGTTCCGCCTCGGGCATCGTTTCATACTTCATGCCCGGACTGGCGCAACCCCACAGCACAGCCGACATCAACAGCCAGACAAACCAGCGCTTCATCGTTTTTCATCTCCTTTTTCTTCAGAACAGCCGTTTCAACTCTTCCAGCAGCCGGGCCATGTCCTCCCGCTTCCCGATGGTGACGCGGACGAAATCCCGAATGCCCTCCACGTTAAAATAGCGGACCAGAATGCCCCGCTCCTTCAGCGTCTCATAAACGGTCTGACCCGTCAGACCGGGCTTCCGCACAAAAACAAAATTCGCCTTTGACGGCAGAACCTGCCAGCCCTGCCCTTTCAGTTCCTCCGAAAAAAAATTCCGGGCCTCGATAATGCGGGCAATCTTTTCCGCGAACCACGCTTCATCCTCAATGGCGATTTCGCCGATGGTCTGCGTCAGCCGGCCCACAGTGTAGGAATTGAAGGAATCCTTCGTCACGAACAGGGCCCGGATCAGCTCAGGGCTGCCCAGGGCGTAGCCGAGCCGCAGACCGGCCAGGGAAAAGCTTTTCGAAAAGGTCCGGGCGATAAGAAGATTGGCATACCGGTCGATCAGACCGACGGCGCTTTCTCCGCCAAAATCAATGTATGCCTCGTCGATGACCACAACCCGGTCGGTCGGATAGCGGTTCAGGAGATCCTCGATCTGTTTCAGCGTCAGGGCGATCCCCGTGGGGGCGTTTGGATTGGGAAAGGCCATCCCGCAGGAAGGCTCCCCCTCGTTTTCGATCATGGCGTCCAGATCGAGAGTAAAATCCGGGCGGAGCGGAATCCGCCGGTAGGGTATTTCATAAAAGTCGCAGTAAACGGGATAAAAGCTGTAGGTGAACTGCGGAAAAACGAGCTTGCCGTACAGACCGTCGAAAAAGGCGTACCAGACAAAGGAAAGTATCTCGTCGGAGCCGTTGCCGACGAAGATGTTGTCCACATCGACGCTGTACTTCCGGGCTATTTTCTGCCGGAGGGAGAGCGACCAGGGATCGGGGTAGAGGCGCAGCTGGTCCGGATCATACTCCCGCAGGAGGGCCTCGATGCGCGGCGACGGGGGCCAGGGATTTTCATTGGTGTTGAGTTTCAGATATTTCCGGTCCCGGGGCTGTTCGCCGGGAACGTAGGGGGTCAGGGCCTCCAGTCTTCGGGAAAGCATGGATTCTCCTTTTGCATTCAACTGTTATTTCTATTTCACATCAAGGCGCGCTCTTCGCCTGGGTGGTTATCGACTCCTCAACATACTGCTGCGCGGCCTGCGCCTCTCTGCCTTGCCGCTTTGAATTCAACTCTGATCTGATATTTGAATTCTCCTGTGCGGCCAGCGGTTTTTCACCAGTTGGCGGGCCTCTTCGGGTGTGGCAATCGATCCGTTGAGCTGGGCATCCTCCACGGCGTTCAGGATCTCCCGGAAAAGGGCGCCTGGTAAATATCCCATCTCCAGCAGGTCCTTTCCCCTCAGCAGAGGAGGCGGCCTCAACTGCTCGTCGGTCAGTTCCCGCTGTTTTTGCAGGCAATACTCATAGGAATCCAGCACCCCGTTGCTGCCCAGGCAATCGAGGCGGTGCAGCTCCAGTAACAGATCGAAATCGGGACTCCGGAGCAGGCGTTTCAGACGGCTCGTCCTCATCTCCCGGACGTTGATGAAGCTCATGTGACAGCGGATCAACCCCAGGATGCACTCCATATCGGCACGGGGAAAACGCAGGCGGCGGAGGATGCCTTCCGCCAGGATCTCACCCTGCTGAACGTGCCCGTAGAAATGAATCCCCCGATGATCCCTGCTCTGCACATCCGGCTTGCCCACGTCGTGCAGGAGAACGCCCCAGGCCAGTCGGGAATCGGCGGGGATGCTCATCAGATCGAGCATCCTGACGGTGTGGGTCCAGACATCTCCCTCGGGATGGAACTTCGGGGGCTGCTTCACGCCCCGCATGGCCGCCACCTCGGGGAGGAGTTCCTCCAGCAGGCCTGTCTTCATCAAAAGTCGCATCCCCTCCCCCGCCCCGCCGAGGGTCAGCAGGCGGGTCAGTTCATCGGCCACGCGTTCGACACTGACTTCCTGGATCTCCGGGGCATGGGCCTGAATGGCTTCAAGCGTCTCCTGCTCGACCGAAAAAGCCAGGTTTGCGGCAAAACGGACGGCCCTGAGCATGCGCAGACGGTCCTCGGCGAATCGTTCATCGGGGCGGCCCACGGCGCGGATGACGCGGCCTTCCAGATCGGCCCGTCCACCGACTTCATCTATAATCCGGCCGGTATCGGGGTCCTGGAGCATGGCGTTGATGGTGAAATCCCGCCGCAAAACGTCTTCCAGACAACCGCCGGGGGAGCGGTAGGTGGCTACTTCATGGGAATAGCCGTTCTCGATCACGATGAGAATCCCGAAGCGGATGCCCACTCCGACCGTTCGGGGAAAAAGCGCCTGAATCGCTTCGGGAGAGGCCGAGGTGACGATGTCGTAATCACCGGCTTCCACGCCCCGCAGATAATCCCGGACGCAGCCGCCGACAAACCAGGCTTCATGCCCCGCTTCCTTCAAACGGCGGACGATCCCGGCGGCGATATCCCGGCGCGGGACCAATTCGGTACGTTCTCCCGGATCGCGGATCGTCATGGGGCAGGCCCTCCGTTTAACAGGGGGCTTTCTTTTTCCCAAGCTTGATGGCGCACAGATCGCCGCACATGGTGCAGCCTTCCTCTTTGGCCGTTTCGCTGCGCTCCAGCCGTGCCCGGCTCCGGTCCGGATCGACGGACAGGTCGATCTGCCCATTCCAGTTGAATTCACTGCGGTATTTCGCCATCAGGATATCCTTTTCCATCGCCCCGGGATATCCCTTGGCGATGTCCGCAATGTGGGCGGCGATCCGGGAGGCCACAATCCCCTCATGCACGTCATCGAGGTTTGGCAGACAAAGATGTTCCGACGGCGTCACATAGCAGAGAAAGTCCGCTCCGGCGGCTCCAGCCAGCGCGCCGCCGATTGCCGCCGTGATGTGGTCATAGCCGGGGGCGATGTCCGTAGGGAGCGGCCCCAGGACATAAAAGGGCGCGCCTTCGCAGAGGCTCTTCTGCAGGGCGATGTTGGCCTCGATCTGGGGATAGGGAACGTGACCCGGACCTTCGATCATGACCTGGACATCCCGCGCGCGCGCCCGCCGGCACAGTTCACCGAGAATAATGAGTTCCTGAACCTGGCCCCGGTCCGTCGCGTCGGCAAGACACCCGGGCCGCAGGCCGTCACCGAGGCTGAGGACCATGTCGTAGCGCCGGGCGATTTCCAGGAGTCGGTCATACTGCGCGTAGAGGGGATTTTCCGCATCATTGTAATCCATCCATCGGGCCGTAATGGAGCCGCCCCGGCTGACGATCCCCAGGAGGCGTCCCTGGGCGGCGATGCGGCCCACGCTCTCGCGGGTCACTCCGCAGTGGACGGTGATGAAATCCACGCCGTCCTCGCCGTTTTCCTCGATGGCCTGGAACATTTCATCCGCCGTCATTTCCATGATGGATTTCCGGCTGTTCAGGGCCTCGGCGGCGGCGGCATAAATGGGGACGGTGCCTACCGCCATGGTGGAAGCGTTCACAATGGCCTGCCGGATCGCCCGGATTTCGCCTCCCGTGGACAGATCCATCAGGGCATCGGCGCCCGCTTTTGTGCAGATCCGCACTTTTTCCAGTTCCATTTCCAGATCCACATGATCCCGGGATGTCCCGAGATTGGCGTTGACCTTGGTCCGCAGCCCCTTTCCTATGGCGAGGGGTGCAATGCCTGTGTGGCGGTTGTTGCGGACGACCACGATACTGCCCTCTTCCACCCCCCGGCGGATAAATTCCGGCGACACGCCTTCCTTCTCGGCGCATAATTTCATTTCCTCGGTAACACGGCCCTGTCCGGCCATCTCCAGCTGCGTCATTTCGTTTCTACCATCCTCCCTGGTTATTGCATCGCAGAATCTTATATATCATTGCTGTTTCATATCAAAGCGTCTTTGCCGTCAGCTTCCTGACGGCCCCGGGGCCGTCACCGAATGCCGGAGTCGCTCTCGTCCCGCCGCTCCGGGTTCTTATTTGATCCGCCATCGGAATGACGCCTGCAGCGGTCAAGGGCGTTGAAAAGCGGGGCCGCATGATTCGTCGGGCCGTGCCCCCCGCCGATTCGCCAGGCGTAGCGGATGACTTCCGTAATGTAGGACTTCGCCTCCCGGACCGAGTCGTGGAGAGGCTTTCCCAGGGCGAGGCCGGTGGCAAGCGCAGCCGAAAAGGTGCATCCCGTCCCGTGGGTGTCCTTCGTCTCGATCCGCTCGGCCGCAAATTCGTGATATGTGCTGCCGTCGTAAAGAATATCCAGCGCCTCCCCAGGCAGATGACCGCCCTTGACGATTACGTTGGGAACGCCGAACCGTCGGATCCTGCGCGCCGCTTCCTTCATATCGGCGACGGATGAGATGGTCATCTCCGCCATGACTTCTGCCTCCGGCACATTGGGCGTCACGACGAAGGCCAGAGGGAGCAGGTCCGAAACCAGGGTTTCCATCGCTTCATCTTCGATCAGCCGGACACCGTCCTTGGCCGTCAGAACCGGATCGACCACCAGCTTTTCGATGCGGTGCTGCCGGATTTTTGCCGCCACGGCGCGCACAACGGCGGCACTGACCAGCATGCCCGTCTTGGCAGCGTCCACACCGATATCGGTGGCTACGGCATCGAACTGCTGTTCGATGAAGGAAATCGGCACCTCGAAGATGCCCTGGACCCCCAGGGTATTCTGGGCCGTCAGGGCGGTGATCACACTCATCCCGAAACCGCCCAGCACGGTGATCGTTTTCAGATCGGCCTGAATCCCCGCTCCGCCTCCGGAATCCGATCCGGCAATCGTCAGGACGCGCGCCGGTGTTCTGTTCATCGGGATCAGGCCCCCTGGGGAAAATGTCCCTTGCGATAGTAATGAATGACCAGCAGAATGCCGTCGGAAAGGGAGATGACGCCCTGTTTTCCCGTGAGGACATTGCTGATCCCATAAGGCCGCCCGACTTCCATAACGTCGTTTTCCAGGGGATAGGCAAATCCCTGAAGCGTCAGGCCCGTCACGGATGTGGTGAAGGGAAACAGGGAAACGGTCTGGCCTTCCTCGCCTTCCAGGACGCAGCGGTCGCGGGTGAGCAGGATCTCGCTCCATTCATCGATAAGCCGGGCCGGCACGCCCTGATCGAGGGCGATCTTCAGGATGGACATGTTGGCCAGGGTATGATCGATCCGTCCACCCAGAGCTCCGAAGATCCGTATTTCCTCCGGCTCCAGGGAAAGGGCATACTCCAGCGCAAGCTGGGTGTCCGTCTGATCCTTTTCCGGGGGGTAGCCTGAGATTCGCGTCCCGCGCCGGGCAAGGGATTCCGCCAGCGACGGATTCAGGGAATCGAAATCGCCGATAACCACTTCCGGGGAGACATCGATGTTCAGGCAGTGACAGGCGCCGACGTCGGCACAGATGATCCTGCAGGGATCCAGCGCGGCGATCCTCGTCCGCAGCCAGGAATAATCCCGGATCTCTCCGCCGCAGACTAAAACGGCTTTTTCTTTCATGACGCCCTCCTCCGGACAGGAAAGGGCCATACCCATTCCGGGATATGGCCCTTTCCTCCGTTTTCCCGTCCTGACTTATAGTTTAATCGAAAATATTTCACTGGCATTTCGCGATGTTATTTCCGCGAGTTCCTCAAACTTCATTTCCTTGAGTTCCGCGACCCGCATCGCGGTGTACTTCACGTAAGCCGATTCGTTACGCTTCCCCCGGTGTGGCTCCGGCGTCAGAAAAGGCGCGTCCGTTTCCACAAGGAGAGATTCGGCCGGGACGCGGCGGACGACGTCCCGCAGGGTGTCCGCCTTGGTAAAGGTCACCGTTCCCGGTATGGAAATATAGAATCCCAGGTCCAGACATTTCCGGGCCATGGCGTAATCGCCGGAAAAGCAGTGGATGATCCCCCGCCGTTGCCCTTTCCAGCTGCTCAGGATTTCCAGCGTTTCCCTGTGGGCCTCGCGATCGTGAATGATCACGGGAAGATTCAGGTCCTGAGCCAGTTCCAGTTGTTCCCCGAAGCGGCGGATCTGCACATCCCTGGGGGAAAGATTCCGAAAAAAATCCAGCCCGATCTCACCGTAGGCCACAACCTTGGGGCGGGCGGCCAGATCCCGCATCCGGTCGTAGGTCTGCCTGTCGATCACTTTGACTTCATGGGGATGAATCCCCACCGCCGCGTAGACCATATCGTAACGGTCGGCAATTTCCACCGCTTTGAGGCAATCATCGAGATCGATTCCAATCGTGACAATGGCATCAACACCCGCTTCCTTTGCCCGGGCAATCACTTCGTCCCGGTCGGAATCAAATTCCGGCAGCTCAAGATGAGCGTGCGAATCAATCATCATGTCGCTGTTCCGCGGTCTCGTCCGTTATTTCCACAATTATTTCATCCGCGTTTTCGAAAACATCAGGAAGCGAATCCGTGTATGCTCTCAGTTCCTCCGGGGAAATCTGCTTTCGTATCAGCATCTTGTCCAGGATGCGCCGATCCATTTCTCCCCTGATTCCTGCAGGCTTATTCTCCATCTTTAAAAAACCTCCATCGACAACCTTCTTATTTTTCGGCTGTTTTCTATAATATTTTTCCTGTTTTCGCAACCTATTACTCAAAAATAGAAGCAACAGCATATGATATTCCACCAATAAATACGAACACAAATAATACCGTATTTACAAGCGGATACAAAATGCTGAATGCAAACCGTGTCATCATGGAAAAGTTAACCGCAACAGGGCTTTGTAATGACAGGCTAATGGCTCCGGCCCATAATTTGTCTGGAGACGGGAGGCGAAGTGAGTTATTATACGAGTGAAATTCATCCACTTATTTTTCAGGAGGCGCCTTATGCTGCTTCATCCCCTGGCCGGAAAACCGGTCCCCCCTACCCTGCTGGCCAATATCCCGAGACTGGTTTCTTCCTACTATACCCTTCATCCCGACGCCGCCCGGGAAGCGCAGCGCGTCGCCTTTGGCACATCAGGCCATCGGGGCACCCCCGAAAATGGAACGTTCAATGAAGATCACGTCCTGGCCGTGTGTCAGGCCATCTGCGACTACCGCAAGGAAATGAGTCTTTCCGGACCGCTTTTCCTCGGGATGGATACTCACGCCCTTTCGGAACCGGCCTGGGCCACCGCACTGGAAGTTCTCGCGGCCAACGGGGTCATGGTTTTTATTCAGGAGGGTCGAGGCTATACGCCAACCCCGGTCATCTCCCATGCCATCCTGACCTGGAACGAGGGACATTTCCCCGATCACGCCGACGGGATTGTCATCACTCCTTCCCACAATCCGCCGGAAGACGGCGGCATCAAGTACAACCCGCCCCATGGCGGCCCAGCAGACACCACCGTCACCGCGGATATTGAAAAGCGGGCCAATGCCTATCTGGCCGCGGGTCTGTGGGGAGTGCGCCGCATGCCCCTGAAGCAGGCATTGGACGGCGACTGTGTAAAACCGTATGATTACATTCAACCTTATGTGGACGATCTGCAGAACGTCATCGACATGGAAGCGGTGGCGGGCGCGGGGCTCAAGATCGGCGCAGATCCCATGGGCGGCTCCGGTCTGGCCTTCTGGGATCGGATCGCCGGTCGTTACGGCCTGAACATCGAGGTGGTCAATCCTCACGCGGATCCCACCTTCTCCTTCATGACCCTGGACAGAGACGGCAAGATCCGGATGGATTGCTCCTCCCTCTATGCCATGGCCCGCCTCATCGATTTGAAGGACCGCTTTGACATCGCCTTTGGAAACGACCCCGATTTCGACCGCCACGGGATCGTCACCCGGAGCGCGGGGCTGATGAATCCCAATGCCTATCTGGCCGTGGCCATTGATTATCTCTTCCGGAACCGCCCGCAATGGGGACCGGAAGTGGCCATCGGCAAGACCCTGGTTTCCAGCGGGATGATCGACCGGATCGCCGCTTCCCTGGAGCGGCGGCTGTGCGAGGTTCCCGTGGGCTTCAAATGGTTTGTCAGCGGGCTGCTTGCAGGCCAGCTTGGTTTCGGCGGTGAGGAAAGCGCCGGGGCCTCCTTCCTCCGCCGCGATGGCCGAGCCTGGACGACAGACAAGGATGGGATCATTATGGATCTGCTGGCGGCGGAAATTATCGCCCGCACGGGTCGTGATCCCGGGGAGCTTTTCGCTTCATTGACGGAACGCTTCGGAGACTCCCTCTATGACCGGATGGACGTCGCCGCCACGCCGGAGCAGAAGGCCGTCCTGAAAAAACTGTCTCCCGCGCAGGTCTCCGCGTCGGAGCTCGCGGGAGAGCGCATCCTGGCCACCCTGACGGAAGCACCGGGCAACGGAGCGCCCATCGACGGCCTCAAGGTCGTCACGGAAAACGGCTGGTTTGCCGCAAGGCCGTCGGGAACGGAGAACATCTACAAGATCTATCTGGAAAGCTTCAAAGGAAAGGAGCATCTGGAACGGATCCGGGAAGAGGCGCAGGCGCTGGTCAGTGCGACCTTTACCGCCGCCGGCGTCTGATTCCGGCCTCACAGCAGGGTACCGGCGGCTTCGGCTTCGCCTGCGGCGCCTCAACGTATTCTGTAAACGACTTCGTCGCCTCCCCCCCTCTTCCTTGCTTAAACCGGAGCACCCGGTAAGATTTTTTCAGCGGCGGCGCAGACGGGGATCGAGGGAGTCGCGGATCCCCTCGCCAAGGAGGTTGTAGCCCAGCACGGTGAGAAGGATCGCCAGTCCGGGATAGAGGGACAGCCACCAGGCGATGTCGATGTTGTCCTTGCCGGCGGTGAGGATGTTTCCCCAGCTTGGTGTGGGTGGCTGAACCCCGATGCCCAGAAAACTCAGCGCCGATTCGGTCAGGATCGCCCCCGCGACGCCCAGGGTCGCCGCCACCAGCACGGAGGCCATGGCATTGGGCAGCATGTGGATAAAGATGATCCGCAGGTCGCTTGCCCCGATGGCCCGGGCCGCCAGGATAAAATCCCGCTGTTTCAGCGAGATGAAATCGGCGCGCACCAGCCGCGTGATCCCCATCCAGCCCGTAATCCCGATGATGATCATGATGTTCCAGATGGAAGGCTCCAGCAGGGCGATCACGGCCAGGATCAGGAAAAACGTGGGGAAGCAGAGCATGATGTCCACGAACCGCATGATCAGGGCATCCACCCAGCCGCCGTAGTAGCCCGCAACCGCTCCCAGAATCGTTCCGATGACAATGGCGATGCCCGTCGCCACGAAGCCGACCTTGAGAGAAATCCCCGCCCCCCAGATCATCCGGCTGCAGACATCCCGCCCCAGTTGGTCCGTCCCGAACCAGTGCGCGGCTGACGGCGGCGCAAGGATGTTATTCAGATCGATGGCGTTGGGGTCGTAAGGGGCCAGCCAGGGCGCAAGCAGGGAAACGACAAAGAGGATCAGCACCAGGACGCTCCCCGCCAGAGCAAGGCGGTTTTTTATAAATCGACGCCGAAAATCCTTATCCATAACTATTCCAGTCCTTTCAGGACACCCGGATCCTGGGATCGGCCAGCGCGTAGGAAACGTCGGCCAGCAGGTTGCCGATCAGCGTCAGCACGGCCCCGATGAAGAGAATCCCCATCACCGTGGGGTAGTCCCGAGCCATGACTGACATGTAGAAAAGCTGGCCCATGCCCGGAATCGCAAAAATCGTCTCGAAGATCACACTGCCGCCGATCAGCCCGGGAACGGAAAGCCCCAGGATCGTAATGACCGGCAGCAGGGCATTACGCAGGGCATGTTTGTAAATGACGGTCCGCTCGCTCAATCCCTTCGCCCGCGCCGTCATGATGTAATCCTGGCGGATCACCTCCAGCATGTTGGCCCGCATGTAACGGGAAAGCCCGGCAAGGCCGCCGAAAGCGGACAGAAATACGGGAAGAATCAGGTGCTTCACCAGATCGACGAAGGCCGCGGCCGGCGGCAGGTATTCATAGTTCAGGGAACGGATGCCCGAAATGGGAAGCCAGCCGAGATGAAGGCCGAAGAAGATCATCAGCAGGAGGGCCAGCCAGAAGGTGGGCGTGGCAAAGCCGATGAAGACCATGACGCCGGCAATCCTGTCGAAAAGGGAGTCCTGATGAACGGCGGAAAGCACCCCGAGGGGGATGGCGACAGCGAGAATCAGAAGCAGGGACAGGACGTTCAGAGTGATCGTGATCGGCAGGCGCTCCAGAATTTTGTCCGCCACGGGGCGGTGATCGGCGGAGAAAGACGTACCGAGGTCAAAGACAAGGAGCTTCTTTGCCCAGATCAGGTATTGCTCATAGAGGGGCTTGTCCAGGTCATAAAGGGCTTTCAGCCGCTCCCGCGCCTCGGCGGAGGCCCGGGGATTCATCTGGGTTTCCAGATCGGTGGGCAGGCCGGGGGCCAGATGCATCACGGCAAAACAGATGATCGAGATCCCGATGAGCAGGGGAATCATGAAGAGCAGGCGTTTCAGGATGTAGCGCAGCATGGTTTCCCTATTCTCCCGGAATTCAGATCAGCCCGAAAAGCCTGTTTTTGCGGAGCGTTTCCAGCGTTCTGCTCAGATGATCCGCTGAATGGGCCTCCAGGGTCAGGATCGGTCTGTTCACTTTTGTCTTGAGGAAGCCGAACAGTTCCATAAAAGGGAAATTCCCCTCGCCGATGGGAAGGTGCGCGTCCCGACTCCCGTCGTTGTCGTGGAGATGCACTTCCCCAAGAAAGGTCCCCAGTTCTTCCAGCCACGACGACAGCGGGGCATCGGAAAAGGCGTTGCAGTGGCCGGTATCGAGGCAGAAGCGAACTCTGGGGGAATCGAGGGCTGTCAAGAGATGGACGAGCTGGCGGGGTTCCTTTTCGTATACATTTTCCAGTAGCAGGAGCGTATCGAGTTCCGCCGCCTGCTCCACGAAGGTGCTCCAGGTCAGGATGCTGTTTTCCAGCCACTTCCTCTCCGAGGAAACGTAATACCTGGAGTCGAAGGAGGGATGGCAGACGACGGTCCGCGGACGGAACAGAGGAACGAGACCGAACACCTGTTGAATCCGTTCCCGGGAAACCTCGCGGATTCGGGGATCGATGGCGCCCGGCCGGAGATCCATGAAAGGAGCATGAAAGGTGACCCGCAGCCCGGCATCGGAAAATCGGTCCGCCACCTCCCGGAATCTGTCTTTTCCGGTAGCATCCAGGATGGCACAGTCAAAGCCGATTTCCGGGGAAATTCCCTTCGCGATAACCGTATCCAGAAAGCCGCCCTCCAGCATGCGAAACGGCACATGAACCTGCAGATATTTCAGGATATCTTCCATGAAAGAAAAGGCCCTTCTCTTTCTTGTTTCTTGATTTTACTGCGTGTTTCCTTTATCACAAGTACTCCTGTTGCACAACCGCCAATTCCCCGCGATTACCGATTGACAGGCTTGAGGGGTTTTGTTAGTTAAACCGCTTAAAATTTAAGCTGTTCCCATTTCATCAGGAGGGTGCATCCATTATTAAGGAAACGAACGAGCCGGATTCAAGAGAGAGGGTCCTGATGTGCGTCAATGCCATTCTGGAGAAAAAAGCCGGAAGGCTGGTGATCCTCAATGTCAAGGAGATTTCTTCTTTCGCGGATTACTTTATCATCTGCGACGGCGCTTCCGACCGCCAGGTGCAGGCCATCGCGGCGGCTGTGCAGGAGCGGATGAAGAAGTGCGGAATTCTACCCCTCGGCGTGGAGGGAGAAAGCGCCGGCAAGTGGGTGCTTCTGGATTACGCCGATGTCATCATCCATATATTTTTCCAGCCGGTTCGCGAATTTTACGATCTGGAGCGCCTCTGGGGAGACGTTCCCCGGATGGAAATCCCTGATGAAACCACAGAATTGGCCGCTCTCAGCGATGGGATGTAATCTTGAATTCTCTGTTCAAGGGCATTGCCGATCTTTTCTTTCCTCCCCGCTGCCTGTCCTGTCATGAACTGCTCATTTCCGGTGAGTCCGGCGGTTTCTGCCCGAAATGCCTTCAGCGGATTTCCTTTCTTTCACCCCCGATTTGCGCGAGCTGCGGTGCGCCTCTTTCCCCGGAAGCGGGAAAAGACGCGCTCTGTCTCCGGTGCGCGGCAACGCGGCCTCCCTTTGAAAGATGCCGTTCCGTCGGACGATACGAAACCGTGCTTCTCGAAGCGATTCACGACCTCAAATACCGGGGAGTCATCGCGGCAGGCGCCATCCTGGGCAATCTGCTGGCTTCCTGTGTCCGCGTTTCCCTTCCCGTTGAAGAATACGACCGTATCCTTCCCGTTCCCCTCCATCGGAAACGCCTGAGGGAACGGGGATTCAACCAGTCTCTTCTGCTGGCGGAAGTCCTGGCCAGGGAATTTTCCCTTACCCTCGATTTTCAATCCCTGCGTCGCCGCGTCCATACCTCTCCGCAGATCGGCCTGGGCAAGGGAGAGCGGTCGGTCAATGTACGGAATGCCTTCGAAGTTGTCCGAAAAGCGGAAATTGAGGGTTCTCGAATACTCCTGGTGGATGATGTCTATACGACAGGGAGTACGGTTGGAGAATGCGCAAGGGTTCTGCTGGAGGGCGGCGCGCGTTCGGTTTCCGTGGCGACACTGGCAAGGGCCTGATTTTTAATATTCGGGCGTGGATATTCAATGTTCTGTGTTTAACGTTGAGCCTCAAACTTTGAACCTGTAACGCTTAACTTTTGATGTTGACGCATCGCCAACCCCGATTGGGAAAATATTTTAACCATTTGTGATAAAGAGGCATATTTTCCCTTTACAAACGTTCTTTCATTGTGTATTAAACCTTTTTGCTGGAAGTTTTGCAGGTTGCGTCATCGACAATACTTATTCAAGGTAATTGGAATGGTACGTGAAATGGCTCTATCGCATGACAAACTTGAGTTCTTCAGAATGCTTCTCACTCAGAAGATCAACGAACTGCTGGAAGATGCCGGGAAGACCGTTGCGGATATGACGGACAGCAAGGAAAACTATCCTGATCCGACTGACCGCGCTTCTCTCGAATCCGACCGGAATTTTGAACTGCGGATGCGCGATCGGGAGAGAAAATTGATCGCCAAGATGCAGGAAGCCATCAAACGCATCGATGAAGGCGAGTTCGGCCTCTGTGAAGTCTGCGGCGGACCGATTTCTGAAAAGAGACTTATGGCCAGACCGGTAACAACCCTTTGCATCGACTGCAAGACAAAGCAGGAAAAACTCGAAAAACTGAAAGGGGAATAATCCGGAAAGGTTCCGTTTCCTATTATTTTTCCGCATGCCGAAGGCCTTTTCGCACCCGTGACAAAGGCCTTTTTATATTGGAAATTCCCCGCAAACAATTCCTTTTTTCTTTTTCCCCCATACCACCCTCATGTCCATGTATGTAAAAATCGCAATCAATATCCCGACGGAGTCCCATTTTACCTATTCCGTACCACAAGCTCTCTCCGGTGACGCAGCCATCGGGAAACGAGCCCTGGTGCCTTTCGGGGCAAGAAAACTGACGGGTTATATTATTGGTTTTCTCAGCGAACCGGACGTCGACGACATCCGGGACATTCTGGATATTCTGGATAGCGAGCCTCTCTTCAGCTCTGAGGACCTGGCATTCTATTCCTGGGCTTCATCCTATTACCACTATCCCCTGGGCAAAACCCTTCATGACATCCTGCCGGGCGGCATCGATTTGAAGAGCGACCGCCTCTTTAAAGTCGCCGCAGGTCATAAATCTCCATCAAACTCTCTTCCGGAGGGACAGCGGAAGATTCTGGATCTGCTTGAAGCCGCGCCCAAAGGTCTGTCCTTAAAACGCTTGCGGAGACTTCTTTCCGGCAGCCCAATCCGGCGGGATCTTGCCGCCCTTCTTTCCGCAAATCGGGTAATCGCCGAAGAAGGCCTGGAGCAACCGGAAATCCGGAAAAAAACCGAAAAGGTAATTTCTCTCGTCGCGGATCGTCCCGTACCGGCACGGCTTTCCGCCGTCCAGCAGCGCGTCCTGTCCTATCTGCAGGAAAAGGGAAAGGCCTGCTTCCCGGAACTGCGCCCTTTTACGGGCAATCCGTCCCCGGTTGTTCACCGGCTTATGGAAAAGGGGCTGGTTTCGCTTTCCGAACGGGAGATCTACCGTTCCTCCGAAGAATCTCCGGAAATGAGCATCCTCAACGATATCCATTTGAATGATGATCAGGCCGCCGCCTGCGGAGAACTGGAAAGCGCACTTTCCTCACGGCGATTCAAACCCTTCCTGCTTCATGGCGTAACGGGAAGCGGGAAGACGGAGGTTTATTTCCATGCAATAAAGCAGGCCTTGAACTCCGGCGGCGGCGCACTTTATCTCGTCCCGGAAATCGGACTGACACCGCAGCTGCTTTCCCGCGTGCGAAATCGTTTTCAAGGGGAAGAAATCGCCGTCATCCACAGCGATATCGCACGGGGAATCCGTTACGATTTCTGGCGCCGACTCCAGCGGGGGGAAATCCGTCTCGTCGTCGGCGCCCGCTCGGCTCTTTTCGCCCCTCTTCCCAACCTGAGGCTGATCGTCATTGACGAAGAGCATGACAGCTCCTACAAACAGGATGTCCGGATGCGGTATCACGCGCGGGATCTTGCCGTTTTGCGCGCAAAGCTGCAGAATGCCGTTATCGTGCTGGGGTCGGCGACTCCGGACATGCGCACCTTTTATCAGGCACGCCAGGGAAAATATGACTGCCTTTCCCTGCCCCGCCGGGTGGAAAACAGGCCCCTTCCCCAGGTCCGGATCGTCGATATGAAGGCGGAGCGGGAAGAAACGGGAAGGATTCCAGTCCTGTCCCGCGCCCTGATAACAGCCCTGGAAGAAACCCTGAACGATGGCTCGCAGGCGCTTTTTTTCCTGAATCGACGGGGCTTTCATACGTTTCTTTTCTGCCCGGACTGCGGTACCGTCCTTTGCTGTCCGAACTGCGCCGTCTCGCTTACTCTCCATGCCGAAGCGAACAGGCTGCAGTGTCATTACTGCGATTACGCCGTCAAGACGCCCTCCCTCTGTCCGAAGTGCGGAGGCCGGGATATTCAGTTTTATGGGGCGGGAACCGAACGGCTGGAGAAGGAAATTCTTTCTCATTTTCCCCATATCCGAACCGCGCGGATGGACCGCGACACCACCGCACGGAAAGGAGCGCACACGCGGATTCTCAAATCCTTCGACCGGGGAGAAATCGATCTGCTCATTGGAACCCAGATGATCACCAAAGGCCATGACTTCCACAACGTGACGCTGGTCGGCGTAATCGCCGCCGATACGGCATTGAACCTGCCTGATTTCCGCTCCGCGGAAAAAACATTTCAGCTTCTGACGCAGGTCTCTGGAAGAGGCGGCCGGGGCAGAAAAGAAGGACAGGTCATCATTCAGACCATCAATCCTGACCATTTCGCCATTCAAAGGGCAAAGAATCATGATTATACAGGCTTTCACGAAGAGGAAATCCTTCATCGAAAGTCCCTGGGCTATCCGCCGTTCTCCCGCCTGATCATCCTGCAGCTTTCCAGCCTGAACGAAGAGCGGGGGCGTCGGGAGGTCGAGGAAGCAGGCCGGATGGCCAGGGCTTTTACCCGGGAGGAATCGAGTCGGACGATGCCTGTGGAGGTCATCGGGCCGGCTGAAGCGCCCATCGCCAAAATCAAAGGACGCTACCGCTGGCAGATCATGCTTAAGAGCGACAACCTTCAGGCTCTGCATTTCCTGACCCGCCGCCTGCTAACTTCAGCTGCTTCACGGAAACTGGAGATCAAGGTGGATGTGGACCCTGTCAACTTCATGTAATTTCAATTCCCTTCGAAAGCGTATGCTTCTCCGGTTAGGCGATCGCTTCATCAACGGCCGCATGATATAAGCCTGCATCGACTCTGCCCCGCACCTCGCCATTCTCTCTGATTCGAAATCGGAATAATTCGAATTGACACGCCCTTCCCTTTTGATTAAATTAACGAATCATCGGATGCTTTCCCGCTTCCAGCCTCTGCCGGAAAAAGGGAAAAACGGTCAGCAGGTTACGCTCCCGGAGAAAAAACTTTTTAAAACAATTTCTCGGGAGTTTGCAGTTCAGTCATCATTGTTTTTCAGCAAAACAGGCAGGAAAGGGGTAAAAAACATGGCAATAATCGGCGTCCTGCTTTCGGGGTGCGGCGTTTACGACGGTTCGGAAATTCATGAGGCGGTTCTCACTCTTCTCAATCTGGACAGGGCCGGGGCGGAAATCCTGTGCATGGCTCCCGACATGGAGCAGAATGATGTCATGAATCACTTGACGGGCCAACCGATGAAGGAAAAAAGAAATGTCCTCGTTGAATCGGCAAGAATCGCCAGAGGGGATATTCGGGATATCCGCGAGGTTAAGGCCTCCGATATTGACGGCCTCATTCTTCCCGGAGGGCTGGGAGCGACAAAAAATCTCAGCAATTTTGCCTTTAAGCGGGACGACGCCGAGGTTCAGCCGGACGTGAAACGCCTCCTTGTCGAAATGGTGCAGGCAGGCAAACCCATCGGCGCCATCTGCATCGCCCCGGCAACCCTGACCAAAGCCCTGAGCGGTTATGATCCCGAAGTCACCATCGGAAACGATCCGGCAACGGCAGAGGCCATTGAAGCCATGGGCGGAAAGCACCACACCGCAGGCGTTGAAGACATCTGCGTTGATTTACGGAATAAGCTGGTCACCACGCCGGCTTACATGCTGGGGCCGGGCATTCGAGACGTTGCGTCGGGTATTGAAAAACTGGTCCTGAAGGTTCTGGAGCTCGCGTCTTTATGAACGTGCGCCTGTATCCGTGATGTATAAAAGATATATATCAAATATATAGCCGGGTTTGCAGACTTTCTGCGGGAACAGCTTCAGTCTCTAAAGCGGTTTGACCCGATCCTTTCCATCCCGGAAAATACCGGACAGAGGATTGATGACATTAATGCATGCGGTTTGGGGATACGGTCCCTGATGAGGATCTATCCCTTTCGGGACTTAACGGTAAAACAACCAGAAAGGAGATATGATTATGCTCATTCATCTGCCCATTTTGTTACCTGATTTACCTTATCCAAAGAACGCTCTGGAACCATACATCAGTGCCAGAACTCTTGAATTTCATCATGGCAAGCACCACCAGGCCTATGTGGACAATGCCAACAAACTGCTTCCAGAAATGGTCCTGCTTAATGAAACCATGGAATCCGTCATCGAAAAGACGAGTGCCGATCCGTCAAAGGTAGGCATTTTCAACAATGTGGCTCAGGTCTGGAATCACACCTTTTACTGGAATTGCATGAAACCGAACGGCGGTGGCCAGCCGACAGGCAACATAGCGGTGCGAATCAAAGACACCTGGGGAAGTTTTGAAAAGTTTGCCGAGGAATTCAAAAACGCAGGCATGACGCAGTTCGGCAGCGGCTGGGCCTGGCTTGTCCTGGAGCAGGATTCGTTGAAGATCGTTAAAACCGGCAATGCGGACAATCCACTCACCCACGGCCAGAAGCCTCTTCTGACGGTCGACGTATGGGAACATGCTTATTATCTGGATTATCAGAACCGTCGGGCGGAATATCTGAACACCTTCGTGGACAAACTGATCAACTGGGATTTCGTCAATTCCCGCATGGGTTAAGCGGCATCACGCAACCCTGCCGGGGACATCGCGCCCCCCTGGCAGGGTTGCACCCGCGCTATCTCCGGTTTTCCCAATCAACTCCAGCTCATTTTGTTATCTTAACCACGGAATCCATGACACCGACACCTGAGATACCTGAACCTCACTATATCGGGCACCGTCAGCGCCTGAAAAAGAAGTTTTTTAAATGCGGACTCCAGGCCCTTCATGACTATGAAGCGGTGGAACTTCTTCTCTCCTATGCCATCCCGAGAAAAGACATCAAGAGCCTGTCTAAGGATCTTCTAGAGCGATTCGGCTCTCTGAAGGGAATCATGGACGCGGAATTGGAAGAATTGACCGCCGTGAGAGGCATCAGTGCTCATGCAGCGGGACTCGTTCGGATGGTCAAGGAAATGAGCGCCCTGTATCTTCAGGAAAAAGCTCGGGAAAAACCACAGATCAGCTGCACCGGCGAACTGCTGGATTTCTGTAAAACCGCCTTGGGCGGTCTGAAGGATGAAAATTTCTGCGTTCTTTACCTGGATACGCAGAATCGGATCATCGCCTTCGAAACGATCCAGAAGGGTATTGTCAACCAGGCTGTTGTCTACCCTCGGCAGGTGATCGAAAGAGCGCTCTCCCACAAGTCCTCTGCACTGATTCTGGTGCATAACCATCCTTCAGGGTTCGTCAAGCCTTCCGATGCCGACATCAGGTTGACCCGTACTATTACAGATACGGCTAAGCTCTTGGACATCATGGTGCACGATCACCTGATCATCGGCGAGAACCGGTTTTTCAGTTTCCGTGAAGAGGGAATTATGCCGCTCTGATCGCAAGAAACGCGGGCAATAAAAAAGGAGACTCTTTTCAGCCTCCTTAATGTTTAACTTTTAAATGAACGTTGATCAACGTCGTTTTATCTCTTCCCGAAGTGAAGCGCCGGACTTGCTCAAATCATACCTTGCCGTCAACGCGCTCTTTAAGCTCTTTGCCAACCTTGAAAAAAGGCAATCTTTTAGGAGATACTTTAATGTTTGTACCTGTTTTCGGATTTCTGCCTGTGTAGGCATTGTAATTTCTGACGACGAAGCTGCCGAAACCACGTATTTCGATACGACCTCCCTTTTGCAGTTCCTCGGTGAATCCTTTAAAAAGCAGATTAATCACCTCAATGGCTTTTTTTTCCGTAAGGCCTTCTTTTTTGCTCAAAGCTTCAATGAGCTCGGACTTGTTCATAACACCTCCCTGTGTAACTGCTGCTTCGAAATCCTATATAGTGCGTAATGCGTGATCAACAGTAATTTCAAATAACCGGCTAATATGCCTCTCAATTTGGCGGACTATTAATTATTTTAGGTTGAAAGTCAAGACAATTTTCCATACCTGAATCAGTTTTTGTACGGGAGGGTTGCATTTACTGTTGACATTATCGTTCAGGATGATTAATTTTTGTCTAAATTTTTAAAAGGAGATAATTTCATTGATTAATAAATACCGGTGCAAAAAAAAGGGCGGGATAATTCAGGCAATCTGCGAAGATACAACGTGTGAATGGTATCTGAAAAATGAATCCTTCCTGAATTGCACTTGGGTCGCATGTAATTACGGCCCGTTTACACTTGAGGAAGTCGGCGACATGATGGGAGTCACGCGTGAAAGAATTCGCCAGATTGAAGCGAAGGCGCTGAAAAAACTTCAGCACAAAAAACGTCGCGATCAATTGAAAGATTTTGCGTTACCCAGCAATGAATGGGATGCCGTGTAAGTTTGCGTCTGAAAGGGGAAATCAGAATCTCCCCTTTCTTCTTTTTAATTCCTTTGGAAATATTTCCATATAATCTCTGGATTCTTTATTCGAGAGAAGAATCCTGATGGAAGAGGAATCTATAACGGCGGTATTGCTTAGAAATCCGGTGAGTTTTTCGGCCTAAATCCAATGTCACTGCTCCATGCCCGCAGGCGCCAACATCCTCAAGCCGTAAGAATCAGCCAGATAATGAATGCCATAAGGAATGGTCTGATCCCTGAAAAACACATGGGCCATTGTGGAACCCGCCCGTTCAAAGAAATAATCAAGCATGGATTCATATTTTTTCCGGGGATAAACAACGACCGGCTCGCCCGAAATTCCGACCATTTTTGCAAGCATCCGGACCGCATATTCCATATCGCCGAGATAGTCCACAAGCCCCAGTTGCTGAGCCTGTTTCCCTGTAAAAATTCTGCCATCGGCGATCTGCTTTAATGCCTCCTCGGAAATGCGCCGGTTCCTGACGACTACATCGAGGAACTGGATGTAAATATCATCCACAAGACCTTGGAGCAGGGCCTTTTCCTCTCCGGTCATTTCCCGGATCGGAGATCCGATATCCTTATATTTTCCACTTTTTATCGTGGAAGCCTTCACCCCCACCTTTTTCATCAATTCTTCCGCATTCGTAAAATACATGATTGCGGAAACGCTCCCCGTCAATGTGCCGGGATTGGCGATAATCTTTTCTCCGGCACAGGCAATCAGATATCCGCCGGATGCAGCCACAGAACTCATGGAAACAAGCACTCTTTTTTTCTTGCGGAGTTCCATGACTGCTTCGTAAATCTCCTGAGAAGGGGCAACGCCCCCCCCCGGAGAATTAATGCGCAGAACAACACCCTTCACGGAATCGTCTTTACCGAATTCCTGCAGATTCTTCACAACATCCGTGGAATCTTTGATGACACCGTCGATCGGAGCAATGCCGATTTTGTCCGCAGTAGTAAATCCGTCCCGCATCCCGGTGATGGATGTAACCCCATAAATCAGGGAAAAAAACCCAATCAGGAGAATCAGCAGCAGGAAAATCCCCCAGATCACCGGATGTCGTTTCATAGAATCGCGCCTAGAATCAGTTGTTCGGATCCGTTAGTTTTACGTCCAGATCCGCCAGGGCCTTTCCCAGACTGGACCCCACGTTTTCACGATTATTAAGGTATTGACTGACCGAACGGCCAGCTTCAGGATTCACTTCCGTGTCCTTGATGCTCAGTCTTATTTTTCTACCTTTCACATCGACACTTTTCACAACGGCAGAAACCGCATCTCCTATGGAAAATATTTCGGACGCGGTTTTCACCCTTTTGTGACTCAATTCTGAAATATGAACCAAGCCTTCAATGCCTTCCTCGACCTCAACAAAGATTCCGAATTCGGTCAGATTGGTAACTTTCCCGGAAACAATCGAACCCGCGGTATATTTCTCACAGAACTCCTCCCAGGGATTCTTTTCGATCTGTTTGATACCCAGGGAAAATTTTTCACTTTCAACATCGATATTCAGGACAACGGCCTCGATCTCCTGACCTTTCTTGTAGATTTCCGAAGGGTGTTTGACTCGCTGTTTCCAGGAAATGTCGGATACATGGACAAGTCCGTCAATTCCATCCTCAACGCCGACAAATATACCAAAATTGGTCACATTTCTTATGACACCCTTGATGAGGGTCCCTTCCGGGTACTTCTGCTTCAAGGTTTCCCAGGGGTTATCCGTCGTCTGCTTCAGTCCCAGAGAAATTCTCTTGTTTTCCTTGTTGACATCAAGAATCATGACTTTAACGTTCTGGCCCAGAGATAATACCTTGGAGGGATGTCTGATTTCTCTTGTCCAGAACATCTCCGATACATGGATCAACCCTTCGACACCGGGAGCCAGCTCCACAAATGCACCGTAATCCGTTAGATTGACCACTTTTCCTTCAACAATTGCACCCACGGGATACTGTTCCGTAATCATTTCCCAGGGATTTTCCGTCAGTTGCTTGAGCCCAAGGGAAACCCGCTCTTTTTCTCGGTCGAATGAAAGAACCTTTACCGTGATCTTGTCTCCCCTGTTGAAAGCTTCTGAAGGCTTGGTAATCCTTCCCCAGGAAATATCCGTCACATGAAGAAGACCGTCAATGCCTCCCAAATCTATAAATAAGCCATAATCGGTGATATTCTTGATGATTCCTTCAACAACGACACCTTCAGAAATATTGGCAAGGGTTTCCTGTTTTTCAACTTCTCGTTCCTGTTCAAGGATCGATCTTCTCGACAGAACCACGTTGTTCCTCTTGCGATCGTACTTGAGCACATCAAACATCAACGCCTGACCGACATATTTATCGAGATCCCTGACTGGACGGATGTCCACCTGGGAACCCGGGAGAAACGCTGAAATTCCGATATCCACAGACAAACCGCCCTTCACCCTTTCAACGATCATCCCTTTTACCGGAAGATTGTTGTCACAGGCCGCTTTTACATCATCCCAGATTTTCATTTTGGCGGCTTTATCTCTCGAGAGAACGAGATTCCCTTCCTGATCCCGTCTCTCCACCATCACTTCGATTTCATCTCCGACATTGACGGCAATGTTGCCTTCTTCATCCCTGAGTTCCTTCGCTGGTATGTATCCTTCTGTTTTCCAGCCAACATCCACCATAACCATATCAGAGTTTATCTGAACGATTTTGCCGGTTACAAGTTCCCCCAGATGAACACTCTGAAGACTCTGTTCATAGAGTTCCTTGAAACCCATCATGTCTTCGCTGTTCTGATTCTGCTGATTTCCTCCACCTTCTCCTTTTTCTTCCTTTTGTTCTGAAATTAGGTTGTCATCGTTAACCATTTACCATCCCCCCTGGAATTTAATAAAACCTTTGTATAAAGAGTGAGCACTAACACATTGCTATAAAAATAGCAAGTGTAATTCGAACTTGGAAAATTCAACGGTTACAAGAGAGCAACCGGTTTCCATGCCGTATCAGGACAGCAGAAATTTTACGGCATTCAGCATCGCGGCCACGACTTCCTCGAAAGCCAATGCAGTGGAATCGATAACAACGGCATCAGCGGGAATCTTGAGAGGAGCAATCGAGCGTTCGGTATCCTGTCTGTCCCTTAATTCCATCTTACTTTCAACAATTTCCAGATGAGAGGGAAGTCCTGCCTCAATCAGTTCCCGGTGGCGCCTCATCGCCCGTTCGGAAACGGTTGCATGAAGAAAGAACTTCAGATCCGCATTCGGGAAGACCACGGTCCCCATATCCCTTCCTTCAGCCACAATACCGCCGCAGCACCCGAATTTCTGCTGAATCGGCAGAAGAAATTCCCGGATTCTAGGCAGAGACGATACTTTCGAGGCCATAAGCCCGACTTCCTCCGTTCGGAGGTGGTCGGTGATATCCTCATTGTCCAGTATAATTCTCAATACCCCACATTCCGCTTCAAGACGCAGATTCAAAGAATTTGTGAGGTCCTGCATGGCCTGCTCGTCATCGGGATTCTTTTTTTCTTTGATGACTTTACTGGCAATTGCCCGATAAAGGGCGCCCGTATCCAGATAAAGGTAGGAAAGTTCCCGCGCCAGGGCTTTGCTCGCGGTGCTTTTTCCCGATCCCGCAGGACCGTCGATTGTGATAAGCAGTTTCTTTGTCATCATTACCAACTTTTTCTGTTGAATTTTTCCTCTTGCCACCTGCACATCGGAATTCAACAAGAGCTCTGGCCGCAAAGGAGTCGATTTATATAGCATGCTTTTTCGGGCAATGATATAAGTAGAGCGAAAATCCAGAATCGACGTTTTTTTCTTCTGTAAAAAACGACCCCGGAAATATCAGGAATTACAGGATTTGTATTTCAGATGACAAATTCCATTTTTAATGCGAAAAAAGCAATGATTGCCGTGGTTTTGATTCTTTCCTTTTTTCTGAATGCCGCCATGGCACAGGCCTCCTTCACTCTGGAGGACGAAAAAAAACTGGGAAAAGAATTCTACGAAAAACTGGAGAAAAGCAAGCTCCTGCTTAAAAATCCAAGGATCAATGATTACGTGAATCGTGTGGGTCATCTTGTCCTTGCCCATTCACCGAAAGCCCCTTTCGAATTCAGGTTCTTCGTCATCAACAGTTCCGCTGTCAATGCCTTTGCAACCCCGGGAGGCTATGTCTATATCAATAAGGGACTGATAAACCTTGTTGAAAAGGAAAGCGAACTGGCCGGTGTTCTGGCCCACGAAATCGCGCACATCAATGCCCGCCATATCGCCGCGATCATTGAAAAATCAACCCGGATGAATATCGCAGCCCTTGCGGCCATCCTGGCCGGCGCATTTCTCGGGGGAGGCGGAGAAGCAACAGCCGCCCTCACAAGCTTTTCCATGGCCGCGGTCACCAGTATGAATCTCAAATACAGCCGGGATCATGAAGAAGAAGCCGACCGCTTGGGAATAACCTATCTGGTCGGTTCCGGCTACAATGGGAAATCCATGCTCGATTTTCTTAAGATCATGAGGAAGTATGAATTTTACTCAAAAAGCGTCCCTTCCTATTTTCTGACCCATCCCGGCACCGATGAGAGGATCCGCTACCTTGACGGCCTTCTCCAGGTCCGATACCGGGAAACAGGAAAAGAGTGTATTGTCGGAGGATTGAAAAGAATTCAGGTCTATCTCCTGTTCATCGGTAACAACCCGGAACTCAGGCTGACATCATTTCAGAATGCCATCGACAGGAATCCCGCAGATGTGGACGCCCTGTATGGTCTCGCCCTGACACAGGAAAGACTGGGGTTGACGGATGAAGCCATCAGGACTTTTCAACGGGCCCTGAAACATGCCCCCAATGATGAGGATATCATCCGGGACCTGGGAATTGCATGTTTTAGAACAGGTCAAACGGATGATGCCATTCGTTATTTATCAAGGTCTTTGTCTATAAACAGGAATGATGAAAATACAATCATTTATCTGGGAAGGGCTCATGCAAGCGCGGGTAATTTTCAGGAATCGCTGAAAATATTGAAGTTACTTGAAAATAAGACTTCCATCGAAACGGATGCCCGCTACCATCTTGCAATGGCTTACGGAAAGACCGGGGATCAGGGGATGTCGCATTATCATTTTGGATTGTTTTTCAAGGAAAACAAAAAGAAGGAGAGCGCTTTGTTTCATTTCAAGGCGGCCCTGAAGTATTTCGCTCAGAATGATCCCCGACGGCATGAGATTGAAAAGGAAATTGGAGAACTGGAGAAGGATAAAATTCCTAAGATTCCAGGCCGATAAGATCGGGTCGGGAACAGAGCTCTTTCTTCGCATATTCGAGATCGATTTTCTCTTTGACAAAAAGGTTGAAAATGTCACCGTCGATGTGGCTGTCCCGCACCATCTGCTCCATAATCTCCCGCGCTTCTGAAATGCTCTTCTCCTTTTTATATGGCCGGTCTTTTGCGGTCAGCGCTTCAAAAATATCCGCAATGGCAATAATTCTTGACTGGAGGGAAATTTCACTGCCTCTAAGGCCGAAGGGATAACCTGTTCCATCCAGCTTTTCGTGGTGTGCCGCAGCATGAACCGCGACATTCCGCATTTTTTTGGGGAAGGGAAGTTGAGACAGTAGCTTGTATGTAACTTCCGCGTGATTGTTCATGATCTGCCGTTCCTCATTTGTCAGATTACCCCGACGGACACTGAGATAAGCCAGTTCTTCTTCGTCCAGCAAAGGTCGCCATTCATTATCAAACTTCCACTTTTTCCGGGAAATGTTCTTCAATCGCGCCAGATTTTCATCCGTGAGATATTCAAGGCCCGCGTTGACTTCGGCAATAAACTGAAAATCCTCATCAAGGACTTCCATCTTCAACCCGCAATTTTCGGATGCACCATATCCGGTTATTTCTTCCGACGAAACCCAGTCCGGGGCATTACTTTCTGAATCCCTCTTGGCCAGTTCAAAACGGGTTTTCAAGGCAACAATACGATCGTAGATGGTCTGCAGTTTGGTCGACTTGTCGATGATATATTCCGGTGTGGTGATTTTCCCAAGATCATGCAGCCAGGCAGCAAACCTCAGTTCGTTCAGGTCGTCCTCCGAAAAAGACAACTGTGCGAAAGGGCCTTCCGTCTGTTCGTTTATTTTGTGGGCGATACGCATGGTCAACTCTGTTACCCTCCGGACGTGGCCCCCTGTGAAGGGAGATTTCTCATCGATGGCGGTGGCGATTGTTCTCGTAAAGGCCTCCAGGAGATTTTCCAGGCCCGTAACCAGCCGCCTGTTCGAAAGCGCCACCGCGGCTTGAGACGCCAGCGATTTCGTCAAGTCCACACACTCTTCGGAAAATGAAATCACTTCTCCTTTCAGAGGATCCTTGGCATTCAACAACTGAAGAACGCCGATGATATCATTTTCATGATTCCGCATGGGAATTACCAGCATGGATTTCGAACGGTAGCCCGTTTCGATGTCATAATGCCGGGTCCCTTCAAAGTTAAAGCCCTCAGCATTATAAACATCCGGAATATTGACGACTTCACCCGAAAGGGCTGCATACGCCGATACATTCGCATAGTTTGGAGTATCATCATCATTTCTCAATCTAACCGGCGGCCAGGAAATTTTCGCTCCAGTTCCTCCCATATAAATACCTAATGTATCATTCTGAATCAGGGCAAAATTCAGCAATGGTTCCTCATCAGACACGAGATAGAGCGTACCGGCATCTGCGTTCGTCAATTCCCTTGCTTCTTCCAGAATTTTTTCAAAAAGCCTGTCCAGATTTTTTTCCGTGGTCAGAGCAATCCCGATTTCGACGAGACGTTTATTCCGTGTCAACTGTTTTTCTGTCAGTTTTCTAAGACCGGGCTGAAGACGACTCAATAATGATTTCATGAGGATACCTGTTCCATAATCGTTAAAGTGTTTTATTCCTGATGGCGAAGAATAACAGAGTCCATATTTTTTTCAAGCTTGATCCTGATTTTCTCAAGAATTTCCATAGGAATGGGTTTCGCATTCAAGTACCGAATGTCAAGGACTTTTGATGAAACAAAGGGCTGAAGAACATAACGCCGGGCTCCGGAAATCAGCCTTCCCACAGCAAGCAGGTCCTCCTCGGTCAGGAGAGAATCCACAACCGTGGTGCGGAACTCATATTTCAACCCCGAATTCATGATCAATTGAATGGTTTCCTGTATGTCGTCCGGAGAAAAAGGCACTCTTGTGATCTCGCCGTATTTTTCCAGAGGCCCCTTGATGTCCATGGCAATATAATCCACCAGTTTTTCGCCAATCAATTGTTTTAGAACGACGGGCATGGAACCATTGGTATCAAGCTTGACAAGATACCCCCTGCATTTAAGCCAGGCCAGAAAAGAAGGAAGATCTTTTTGAATCGTCGGCTCTCCGCCGGTGACCGTCACGGCGTCCAGCCTGCCGACACGCTTTTCGAGGAAGGAAAGTATTTCAGCTTCGGGATTGCATTCTGTATACAGCACAGGATTGACCAGTTCCGGATTATGGCAATAGGAGCATCTGAAATTGCAGCCTTGACAGAACACAACGGCACAGATCTCCCCGGGATAATCGATGAACGACACCCTCTGTAAGCCTCCGATTTTCATGCCTGAAATCTGTAAACCCTCCGCATCGAAAATTCCTGTCGTTTTCCCTTGTTCCACTGCCCGATCGGGCGAAGATAGCCTACCACGCGTGAATAGATCTCACAGGGCTCATTGCACTCCGGACAGGTCGCCTGCTCACCGGAAATGTATCCATGAGAAGGACAGACGCTGAATGTAGGAGTAAAAGTCAGATACGGCAAATGATAATTTGAACAGATTTTACGAACCAGTTTTTTCACAGCCTCCGGATCTTCAATTCTTTCCCCGGCATACGTGTGAAAAACCGTACCGCCGGTATACTTGGACTGGATCTCATCCTGAAGTTCAAGGGCCTCGAAGACATCGTCCGTATAATTAACCGGGAGTTGGGTCGAATTGGTATAAAAAGATTCCACTCCTTCGATTAATTCCTGCTCGTCGGTGGCCAGTCGAATGTCAGCGTATTTTTTCCTGTCAATCTGGGCCAGCCTGTAAGAAGTCCCTTCAGCCGGCGTGGACTCCAGATTGTAATTATTTCCCGTCTCCTCCTGAAATTCGACAAGCCTGTCCCGCATAAAATCAAGGACATTCTTAGTAAAAGCCTGTCCCTCTTCCGACGCGATATTCTTTCCTAAGAGATTGAGACAGGCCTCATTCATGCCAACCAGGCCAATGGTGGAAAAGTGATTTTTCCAATATTCGCCAAAGCGCTCTTTCACGTTTCTCAGATAGTATTTGGTATAGGGATAGAGATTGCGGTCTGTGAATTTTTCCAGAACTTTTCTTTTGGTTTCAAGACTTTCCCTGGCCAAAATCATCAACCTGTTCAGACGGTCCAGAAATTCACCCTCTGTTTTAGAAAGATAACCGATGCGGGGCATATTGATGGTAATGACCCCTATGGATCCTGTCAGCGGATTGGACCCAAAAAGGCCGCCGCCGCGGACCTGCAACTGGCGATTGTCGATCCGCAAACGGCAGCACATGCTTCTCGCGTCTTCAGGATTCATATCGGAGTTGATGAAATTTGAAAAATATGGAACACCGTATTTGGCGGTCATTTCCCAGAGGTCTTTCAGATTGGGATCATCCCAGTTGAAATCTCTGGTAATGTTATACGTGGGAATCGGAAAAGTGAACACCCTTCCTTTGGCATCCCCTTCAGCCATGACCTGCAGAAACGCCTTGTTGAACACATTCATTTCTTCCTGAAATTCAGAATATGTTTCCTCCTGGGGTTCTCCTCCGATGATCACATTCTGACCGGCGTAATACCGGGGAACGGTAACATCCAAGGTGACATTGGTAAAAGGCGTCTGAAATCCGACTCTTGTAGGCACGTTGATATTGAAGATAAATTCCTGCAGGGCCTGTTTGACTTCATCGAAGGTCAAGCCATCGTAACGGATAAACGGGGCGAGGAGCGTATCAAAATTTGAAAAAGCCTGAGCTCCGGCTGCTTCCCCCTGAAGGGTATAGAAAAAATTGACGACCTGCCCCAAAGCGCTTCTCAAATGCTTTGCCGGCTTGCTTTCCACCTTCCCCGAAACCCCCTTGAAACCGGTCATCAGAAGGTCCAGAAGGTCCCAGCCTACACAGTATACGGAAAGAAGGCTCAAATCATGAATATGAAACTCACCTTCATTATGCGCCTTGCGGACTTCCGGAGAATAAACCTCGTTAAGCCAGTATATTTTACTGACCTCAGACGAAATATAATTGTTCAGCCCCTGAAGGGAATAATCCATATTACTGTTCTCATTGATCTTCCAGTCCTTCTTCTTGAGATACTGGTCAACCAGATCCACTTCCATCCGGTTCGTGATTTCTCTCAACCGGGCATGTTGATCACGATAAATGATGTAGGCTTTCGCTGTGCGGCTGTATGTTGAAAGAAGAACTTCTTCTACAATATCCTGAATTTCTTCAACTGATATGATGCGGCTGTCAAAGATTTTTTCGGCAAGACTCATGACCTTGATTGTCAATTTCCGAGCTACCTTGTAATCGAATTCCCCTGTGGCGTCACCTGCTTTGGCAATGGCACGGGTTATTTTTTCGGCATCGAACTTGACCAGTCTTCCATCTCTTTTTTTAATTTCCGTATACATTAGAGCACCTCTATACAATCTGTGCCGAGAACCTTTGCATATTGCACATCGCAAATCACAATATATTGGGCTCGGCTATGGGATATACTACTACATATTGATCAAGAAGCAAATAAAAATGAAAGAATGCTCAAACAGGGGGGGGAAGTCATTTGCACGAAAAAAGCATTCATGAATAAGGTATGAGGACAAATCAAAAATTTCTCCTCAACCCATAAACCGCTTTACGAGATTTTCCGAATTTCTGAACATGATCAGGATTTCTTCTTCAGTCATGCCCGCCCCCCGGGCGATTTTTTCCGCCTTCTCCAGTGAAGTCAAATCATGGGAATCATGACTGTCCGTATCCAGCACCAGAGGAAAATGATAATGCCTGGCCATTTTTGCTACATGACCGTTCGTCAGAGAGTGCCCCTTTCTGGTCGTGATCTCCAGACAGACGGCATTGCGGGAAGCCATGAGAGCCTCTTCTTCGCCTATTAATCCCGGATGAGCCAGAATATCCACGGATGCCTGGAGCGCCGCCAGGTTTGTTCCCGGCAAAACCGGCTCGGCAATGGTTTCTCCATGAACAACGACGATTCCCGCCCCCATCCCCCTTGCTTCCTGTACAAGTTCCATGATGTATTCGGGTGGAACGTGGGTCAGTTCGATCCCGGGAATCACGGGCATATCATAAGCTTTCGAAAGCTTTTTGCAAACCCTGACAATTCCTGGAAGAATCAGTTCCAGATTTGAATGGTCGCCGTGATCCGTCAAGGCCATGGCACGATATCCCACGACCCTCGCCCTCCTCACAAGCTCGGACGGCAGGAACTCGCCATCGCTGTGGATGGTATGTGTGTGAAGATCGATCAAGATAATGCCTCTCCAGAAAATTTAATATATTTTTTCATCAAGCCCTGTCCTTCAGGAAAAGAAGGTTCACTTTTTAACATCATCGGTTTCCCCGGTCAACAAGGATTCAGAGTTTTTTAAATTGACAATTCCCTGGTCTTTTTTTAATTGACAGAAACCTGATTCTCTCAGCAGGTCAAAAGAAACTTTTTAATCCGCAAAGCAGGTTAATTTGAAAATTATCAATCGTTACCTGGTTAAAGAAATTCTTCAACCCTTCGGCATCGTCCTTTTCGTGCTGACCTTCGTCCTCCTCATGGGCAAGATTCTGCAACTCATGGATCTGATGATCAACAAGGGCGTCGGCTTGAGTCATATCGCCCGGCTTATCCTCTTTCTTCTTCCCTCATTCCTCGTTTTTACTCTTCCCATATCGCTGCTTGTTTCCGTTCTGATTGCCCTGGGCAGGTTGTCAAGCGATAATGAACTGACCGTTCTGAAAGCGTCGGGAATAAGCCTTTACAGGCTTACCCCCCCCATCCTGATGATCGCTCTTGTGTCTTTTATGCTCACCGCAGCAACCACGCTTTTTCTTGTTCCCTACAGCAACACGGCAACAAAAGCACTCATTTTCAACGTTGCCAGAAACAAAGCAAGCATCGGCATTAAAGAAAAGGTCTTCAATGCGGACTTTAACGGCGTTGTTCTGTATGCTGAAAAGGTTCCTTCAGATGGCCGTTTCATGGAAGGCGTTCTTGTGTCCGACCAGAGAACCGCCGACGAGCCGGGAACGATTATCGCGAAAAAGGCTTTTCTTGTCGCTGATCCGAAATCCATGACGGTCACTCTGCGTCTCGAGGATGGAAGTACTTACTTCGTTGCTGAAAATATGAAAATTTTCCGCAAGATGGATTTCAAAACCTATGATATCAATCTCGACCTTCAATCTTCTTCCAGCGACGCGGAGAAAATGCGTACAAAGGCATTAAAAGAAATGACCCCGCGTGAACTGATTCAAAATCTGAAAAGCGGCAGACTGGACGATAAAATCTACCGGAAAACGGCCATGGAACTGTACGAAAAATTTTCCATACCTCTTTCCTGTCTTGTCTTCAGCATTCTTGCTATTCCTCTGGGTGTAAAACCCCATCACCGTTCCGTAAAATCCAGGGGATTTACCATCGGGCTGATGACGGTCCTGCTTTACTATCTGCTGCAACTGGGGTGCGAGGGAATGGTCACCGTCGGCAAATTGTCTCCTTTTCTGGGTTCATGGATCCCTAATATTCTTTTCACCATCGCCGGCACAGTATTGTACTTCATGGCCGCAACAGAAAGATCCTTCCAGATGCCCTGGTTTTTCAAACTTTTCAAAAGAAGGAATGGCCGGGAAAAAATGAAAAAGGAGCGTTCATGACAATCCTTGATCGCTATATTTCCAGGGAATTTCTGAGGTTTTTCCTTCTGGTCATTCTCTCCTTTCTTTCTCTATTTCTGATTGTCGATTTCTTCGAAAAACTGAAAATGCTGATCAACTACAGTGCGACGTTTTACCAGATTCTCGCCTTTTTCTTCTTCCGCATACCGATGATGCTTTCACTGACCATTCCCGCTGCCGTCCTTCTGTCCTCCCTGCTGACCTTCGGCTCTCTTTCAAAAAACAGTGAAATCGTGGCCATGCGGGCCAGTGGGGTCAGCCTCTATCGTTCTTCCATTCCTATCCTGTTGATTTCTTTCCTGATTGCCTTATTCACGTTTGTCTTCAGTGAACTGATCACACCCTATGCAAATGAAAAGGCAGAATATATAAGGAAGGTCGAAATCGAAAAAAAGGAGATTCAGGGAATATTCAAGCAGGAACAGATCTGGTATCGCGGCACCAGAGGAATATACAATTTCAAGCTTTTTGACCCGGAGCATAATACCCTCCGGGGGATTACCCTGAATTATATGGACCGTAAAATGAATCTGATCATGCGCGTTGATGCGGAACGGGCCGTATGGGACAGAAATCAATGGGTTTTTTACAACCTTCTGATCGTTCGGTTTGATTCAGCGGGGTTTCCTGTTATGGAACGTTATGGTGAAAAGATACTTGATTTTCCGGAAACCCCTTCTGATTTCAGGGTGATCCAGAAGGATTCGGAGCAGATGGGATACTTTGAGTTGAGAAAATATGTCCAGAAAATCCGCACGGAGGGCTACGACGCCACACGGTATCTGGCCGATCTGCACGGCAAGATCGCCTTTCCCTTCGTCTGCGTCCTCCTGGCTGTCATCGGGATATCCTTTTCCCTGAAGACGGAAAGAAGCGGGGGACTGGCCGGAAGCATCTTCGCCGGATTGATCATCGGATTTTCTTACTGGATCCTGTTCGCCTTTTCCATGTCGCTTGGACGCTCAGGAACCCTCCCCCCTCTTCTTGCAGCATGGCTGGCCAATCTGCTCTTCGGCCTGTCTGCCCTGGTTCTTTTCAAACATGTCAGAACCTGACCGCACCCTCCCATGCGCCTTCTCCCCGCCCGCACTGATGATGGCCTGCTTTTGAATGCAACGGGCGCGGGAGCATAGGCTTTTCCGATCATCAATAAATCAGTAACGATAATGTTCAGCCTTATAAGGACCCTCGACGGATATGCCGAGATATTCGGCCTGTTTTGGAGTAAGCCGTGTCAATTTCACACCAAGACGCCCGAGATGAAGCCTGGCCACTTCTTCATCAAGCTTCTTCGGCAGGGTGTAAACACCCGGCTTGTAATTCTTGCCGGCCAGCTCAATCTGCGCCAGACACTGATTGGTAAAGCTGTTGCTCATGACAAAACTGGGATGACCCGTCGCACAGCCCAGATTGACAAGGCGGCCCTCAGCCAGCATGATAATGGAGCGTCCCGATGCCAGGGTCCATTTATCGACCTGAGGTTTGATGGATTCCTTTTTGCAGGCCGGATTTCCCTCGAGGTAGTGCATGGCGATTTCACTGTCGAAATGACCGATATTGCAGACAATGGCTTCATTTTTCATGCGCTCCATGTGCTCGCCGGTGATAACGTCACAACAGCCGGTGGCTGTGACGAATATATCCCCTTCTTCAACCACGTCTTCCAGGGTTTTTACCTCATATCCCTCCATGGCGGCCTGCAACGCGCAGATCGGGTCAACTTCGGTTACAATGACGCGGGCGCCGAATCCCCGCATCGACTGGACACAACCCTTCCCGACATCGCCGTATCCGCAGACGACAACAACCTTGCCAGCAACCATGATATCCGTCGCCCGCTTGATCCCGTCGGCCAGGGATTCCCGGCAACCGTAAAGATTGTCAAATTTCGACTTCGTCACGGAATCATTCACATTAATGGCTGGAAAGAGAAGTTCCCCGGCTTTGGCCATCTGGTAAAGGCGATGCACTCCCGTTGTCGTTTCTTCAGATACCCCGCGAACCGCTGCGGCCACCCGAGTCCATCGATTTGAGTCTCTGGCAAAGGATTTTTTCAGTCGATCCATGATAATCTGCATCTCTTTGTTGTCCTGCCTTTTATCCAGAAGATCGGACTCCTTTTCAATACGTGCGCCCTGATGAATAAACAGGGTGGCATCCCCTCCGTCATCGACGATAAGATCGGGACCGCTGCCGTCCGGCCAGGTCAAGGCCTGTTCGGTGCACCACCAGTACTCTTCCAGCGTTTCACCCTTCCAGGCAAAAACTGCCGCCGTTCCTGATTTCGCGATCGCCGCAGCGGCATGATCCTGCGTCGAAAAGATATTGCAAGAGGCCCAGCGGATATCCGCACCCAGAATTTTAAGAGTCTCGATCAACATCGCCGTCTGAATGGTCATATGGAGGCTGCCCATGACCTTGAAGCCCGCCAGAGGCTTCTGATCCCCATACTTCTCGCGCACAGCCATCAGTCCCGGCATTTCATTCTCCGCCAGGGCCATCTCCTTCCATCCCCATTCCGCCAGGGAAAGGTCGGCTACCCGATAGGGCAGTAAACCGTCAATCTCCAGAAATTCCATGTATTTCTCCTTCGCATTGGCCTGGCCGCGCTTATATGTCAGCGGCCTTTTTGAGTGAATCCACCATGTCCGTTTTTTCCCAGGGGTAGTCATCAAGGAAAAGCGTCTTCGGCAGTTTCCTGTACTTCTCCCCATCCAGGAGATTGAATCGCTCAATCATGCCCCGCGGTGACAGATCAAAGTATTCTCTGACGATCGTTCCTATCTTGTTATCGGATATGACCCCTGTCCCGAAGGTATGCACATAAATTGAGATCGGACGTGCGATACCGATGGCATAGGACAGTTGAATGGAACACTTGCCGGCTAATCCCGCGGCAACGATATTCTTTGCTACGTAACGGGCTCCAAGTGCCGCGGAACAATCGACCTTTTCCGGCGTCTTGTTGACAATAGACCCTCCGCCCAGTTGGGCTCCGGGATAACCGCCATAAAGCTGAACAACGAGTTTTCTTCCTGTTACACCGGAATCCGCCGCGCTGCAGGAATTAACGGACTGCCATTCGCCTGTCGGATTAAAGAGAAAATCGGTCTGCTCATCCACCCATTCACGGAAACAATTCATGGCCATCTGCTTGGCCAGAGGTTCTATGCTGTTCCGGAATCCCTCCGGCACATGGCGATAATCAATGGCATTGGACATCAGCACCGTTGCGACCCGAACCGGTTTCCCTTCGTCATTATACTCTACCGTGATCTGCCCTTTTCCATCAGGAGCGAAGACCGGATTTTTGGCTTCTTCAAAAACACGCATCATCTTAGTGGCCAATACATAAGGCAGAGGCAGCAGTTCCGGAGTTTCATCACAGGCGAATCCGTAAATAATGCCTTGATCTCCCGCGCCGATCTCCTTGTACTTTCCCAGATCAGCCCGGGTTCCGATGTTGATGTCGGGTGATTGAGGAATAATCGTATTGAGTATTCCCATGGAATTTCCATTCAGACCGAGTTCATAATCACAATAACCGAGTTTCAACACCGTATCCCGGACGCATCGTTCGATGTCCACATAAATCCTGGTGGCGACTTCGCCTCCGACAATACAGAGTCCCTTGCCCAGAAAGACCTCGATACCGCAATGCGGCATGTTGTCCACGGTCAATCCGATCTTCTTTTCTTCATCCAGAATGGCAGCGATGATGTTGGCAGCGATGGAATCCGCAACGATATCCGGATGACCCACTTTGACACTTTCTGACGTAATCTGCATTTACCTTTCTCCTTTATCCTGTCTCTTTCTTTAATAATTTCATGTAAGTTATCTACAAAGCAACACCATGAAAACGTGGGAAGCACCCATCACTCCCAAGTTGCTCATTTCCTGCACAACTTTAATGCTCCACTTATTCCATTACTGATTCGGCGGCGCGACGATTCCTCCAGAAATGATCAGTGTAAAGGCGGCTTCCACCGTTATATCCAATTCGATCAGCTCATCATCATTGACCATAATCAGAAATCCCGTTGTCGGATTAGGCGTCGTAGGGACAAAGACGCGGCAGTTTTTTTCACATAATTTTTTTGAATGTTCGCTGTCCGTTGTTCCAGTCATAAATCCGACGCTGTAAAGCCCTTTACGAGGAAATTCCACAAGAACCACTTTCTTGAAATTTTGATTCTTACTGATAAAGAGTGTGTCGAAAATCTGTTTGAAGGCGTTGTAAATACTGCGCACGACTGGAATCTTATGCAGCAGTGATTCTCCCATATTCACCATCTTGCCACCGATATAACTTTGAGTGACGAGCCCGCAGACAAAGACAATAATCAGCGTGATCATGATCCCCAGTCCCGGTATACGCATTCCCAGAAGCGCTTCCGGCTGATAGGACCGGGGTATGAAGGTCAGGAGGCTGTCCATTGCCTTGACGATCAGGGAAAGGATATAAATCGTCAATCCCAATGGGACGGTCACCGCCAGTCCGGTTAAAAAGATGCCTCTCAGTTTTTTCCCCAATAGGATGTTTCTTTCTGAATGCTTCGACATTCCGGCAACAGGTTTCGCTGAGTGTTGATTAGTGATTGCAGGTAAAAAACAGAATCCTGTTTGTTTTTAACAAGTTATAACGACGTAAAAAGGGGCATCGCACTGCCGCACATTGCCCCTTTCAATCATTCGAATCGATGTTCCGTACTTTGTCGCCCTTAGAAATCAAGACTTCACAGGCCAACAGCAAAAAAATCTACATTATCGAACAAGAGGGTTCAATTCCATTCGTTCAAGTTCAAAGCCTGTTAACGTCAGTGTTTGATTTGGTTTTCCGGATCCACAAACACACAGGTCGGCTTCCAGCCTTTTGCCTCCTCACCGTCCACTATGACGTAACTGGCAATGATAACCAGATCCCCCTTGGCGACCTTTCTCGCCGCAGCACCGTTAAGGCAGATAACCCCAGAGCCCCGCTTGCCCGTGATTACGTAAGTTGTAAATCGCTCGCCATTGTTGACATCATAGATAGCAACCTTTTCATAGGGCAGAAGATCCGCAGCCTCCATCAACGCTTCATCAATGGAAATACTGCCCTCATAATGAAGATCTGCGTCCGTTACGGTCGCTCTGTGAATTTTGGATTTAAGCATCAACCTTTGCATGGATTCACCTTCCCCTCGGCACAGAAGCGCGTTCCTGTCCGATGTCGTGATTTCTTTTTTATCTGATGTTCAGCTCTTCACCGAACACGTGATTGTCTATAAGTCTCGTGGAACCGACAAATAAGGCAAGCGCCAGAACGGACTCCTGATCCAGGCTCTGAACATCCTGCATGGTCGTCGTACTGCAGATTTTCAGATAATCGATTCGCGTGGAGGGAACGCTTTCGATATAGGCTTTGATCGATTGCAGTATCCGCCCGGCATCCCGTTCCCCCTGATCATATCGCTCCCGTGCCATCAGCAGTGATCGGCTCAGACAGAGGGCCGATTCCCTTTCCTCCGGGCTGAGATAAACATTACGGGAACTCATGGCAAGCCCGTCTTTTTCTCTTGTTGTCGGCATGCCGACGATTTCAAGATCCATATTCAAATCAGCAACCATCCGTTTTATCGTCACCAGTTGCTGAAAATCTTTTTTACCGAAGATCGCCGCATGAGGTTTAACCATGTTGAACAGTTTGGCGCATACAGTGGCAACGCCCCGAAAATGTCCCGGTCTGGACAGACCGCAGAGATTTTTTGTCACTTCTTCCACAGTGACATAAGTCTGGTAGTTTACCGGGTACATTTCGGCATTGGAGGGAAAGAAAATGACATCCACGCCGACTTCTTCCGCCAATTGGCTGTCCCGGTCGAAGTTTCGTGGATACTTTTCCAGATCTTCACTGGCGCCGAACTGGGTCGGGTTTACGTAAATGCTGACGACCAGACAGTCTGATCTTTTTCTGCCTTCACGCATCAGGTCGAGATGACCTTCGTGAAAATAGCCCATCGTCGGAACAAAGGCGATCCTCCTGCCTGCCTTCCTCAGAGCTTCGGAATAGTCCTGCATCTCGTGAACCGCGTGAATGATCTTCATCGGTCGTATAGTCCCCACAAAAAAAGCCTCCCCATTCTGGACGGGGAGGCTATAATCCCTTGAAATTTCGTTCTTCCTGTGCCTTCCGTCTCAGTCCTTCAGCGGATCCAAGCGGTGAAAATTTCTCTACCAGACAGACCTTTCACTGTCAAGAATATTCTTTCTTTTTTCACGAATATGAAAGGGAATTGCACAGTGCCGCAAATTGTTGAATTGACAGCTCTTCCGCCCTGATTTTCTCACCGGCTCCCATATCCCTTAATAAATTTTCTATTCTCCCGGCATCACAATCTTTCCAGTGTGCGTTTTTCATATTATTTAAAAGCGTTTTTCGACGTTGAGCAAAGGCAGCTTTCACAAGACGGAAAAACAACGCGTCATTTTCGACCCAATACAGTGGTTCTTCCGGGATCAGCATTTTAAAGACCGTGGAAGTTACCTCCGGCTTCGGATAGAAACAACCCGGCGCAACGGTCAGTTCACGGGAAATTCTAGCGTAGAGACCAAAGAGCACGGTGGGAATCCCGTAAGCTTTCGTCCCAGGAACGGCACACAAGCGGTCGGCCACTTCCTTCTGCATCATCAGCACGGCCGTCGAGATCTTCTTTCGATGGTCAAGAATATGAAACAGAATCGGAGAGGAAATACTGTAAGGGATATTTCCTATGATCTTGATCTTTTTAACAGAATTTTCACCCAATGCGGTCAGAAAATCATACTTCAGAATATCTCCATGAATCACCGTGACATTGTGATATTCCTTAAGCCGCTCTTTCAAAACGGAAACCAGTTTTCCATCGATTTCCACGGCATGAACCCAGGCGGCGCGTTCCGCCATCAGGGAGGTCATCAGGCCCAATCCCGAACCGATCTCCACGATGGTTTCATCCTCCTTGATTTCCGCAAGCTCCACAATCTTCTTCATGACGGAGAAATCTGCAAGAAAACATTGGCCGAGTCTCTTTACCGGCTTGATATCATGATTACGGAGAATCTGTCGAACGAATGTCATAGGCTTCTTTTTTTCTCATAAAAGATAAAAGTCGATAAGAAAGGAAGTAAGCGGGATATGTAAAAACAAGGCCCAGGAGAAACCCTCCAAGAAGAAGAGGCACGGCAACCTCCCATCCGAGTTGGAGGATGGATGCAACGGTATATTCCTTAATCCTGATTTCAGCTCCGCTTGGCCCCAGGATCAATCTGCCGATCTGATATTCACTTAGATAAAGGAGGGGAATGGTCACCGGGTTGGAAATCAGCGATGATCCGAGAAACGCTGAAGTCATGTTCTTTTTGAGTAGAAAGCCAAAAAAAACAATCAGGACAGTGTGAAAAGGAATTGTCGGCGTGACTCCGATGAAGACCCCCATCGCCATGCCCCACGCCAGCGATTCCGGGTCACCCTTGAGACTGATGAACTGCTGATAGAATTTTTTGATCCGGTTTTCAAAAATCATTTTCTACCGGAACGATCCCGCCACATCGAGAGGCCATCGCGATACGGCATTTATACTGAGTTCTTCGCTTTTCCCTTTGTTCAGAAGGTTTTCGCCCACCACGGCGATCATCGCGGCATTGTCAGTGCACAGCACGGGAGGAGGAATAAACAGATCGATGTTTTCTTCCCGGCTTCTCTCCATAAAATGTTCCCTGAGACGACTGTTCGAGGCCACTCCGCCACAGACGACAACCTGGGGAACGGAATTCATTTTGGCGGCTTTCAGGGTTTTCTCCACCAGGACATCGACAATGGCTTCCTGATAGGCGGCAACCAGATGAGCAAGATCTTCCCTGGCAGAAGGGCTCCCATGTTTTTTTACATGAACAAGAAGAGACGTCTTAAGTCCGCTGAAACTGAAATCAAGGCTTTCCTTCATCGCCCTTGGGAAATTCAGCAGATTCCGGTCGCCCTCCTTCGCCAGACGATCGATCACCACTCCTCCGGGATAGCCGATATTCAGCAGTTTCGCTGCCTTGTCAAAGGCTTCTCCTGCCGCATCATCTCTTGTCTGACCCAGAAGAGTAAATAACCCGAACCCCCGGACGAAGTATATGTTGGTATGCCCCCCGGACACTACAAGCGCAATGAAGGGAAACTCGGGCACCTTCTCACTGAGGAAGATGGCCGCTATGTGCCCTTCCAGGTGATGAATTCCCACGAGGGGAAGCTTCCGGGAAAAAGCCAGGGCTTTCGCAACGGAAAGTCCAACCAGCAGAGAACCGACAAGCCCCGGTCCTCTGGTTACTGCGATCCCTTCGATATCCGATAACTCCATCCCGGCATCATGAAGCGCCTGCAGAATAACCGGAATGACCGCTTCAATATGCTTGCGCGACGCGATTTCGGGCACCACGCCGCCATATTTGCTGTGTTCGCCAATCTGCGAGGCGATCACATTGGACAACAGAACACGGCCGTCCCGAACGACCGCCGCCGCCGTTTCGTCACATGACGACTCAATCCCTAAAACAATCATTTTCCGAATATTTCCTTTTACAAAAGCTGGAGAGGGTTATATAGAAAATACACAGGTTTGTAAATAAACTTTTCGCTGACTCTATTTGCCGAAAGAGAAACTTTCCTATGGAAATTAAAACGGATTTCCTGGTTCTGGGCAGCGGCATCGCTGGTCTCAGTTTCGCCATCAGGGCGGCTGAGCTGGGAACGGTTGCCATTGTTACAAAAAAAGAAAAATCAGAGTCAAATACCAATTACGCCCAGGGAGGAATTGCCGCGGTTTACGATTCGCAGGATCGATTTGAATATCATATCCGCGATACGTTAATTTGTGGAGCGGGTCTCTGCAAGAAGGATGTGGTCGAATTTGTCGTTCGGGAAGGGCCACAGCGTGTCCAGGAGCTCGTAGACTGGGGAGTCGACTTCACTCGAGCTGCGCCTGGCTCTTCCACCCTTTATGATCTGGGTCGGGAGGGAGGCCATTCCATGCGTCGCGTTCTGCATGCCAAGGATCTCACAGGAAGCGAAATCGAGCGCGCATTGAATGAAAAAGCCAGCTCCAATTCGAATATCCAGGTTTATGAGAATCATCTGGCCGTCGATCTTATAACAATGTCTTCCCTTATGGAAATGGGAAAGGAAGAGAGTTCTCCTGATCGCTGCCTCGGTGCGTATGTGCTCGATATCAATAACAGTCAGGTTCACACCTTTGTCGCTGAGTATGTTGTTCTGGCCACGGGTGGAGCGGGCAAGGTTTACCTGATTACAACCAACCCGGATATTGCGACTGCGGACGGCATCGCCATGGCCTACAGGGCCGGAGCGAGGATTGCAAACATGGAATTCATCCAGTTTCACCCCACCTGCCTTTATCACCCCGATGCCAAGTCATTTCTGATCAGCGAAGCGGTTAGAGGCGAAGGGGGCATCCTGAAGCTGAAAAGCGGTGATACCTTCATGGAAAAGTATCATTCCATGCAAAGCCTGGCACCCCGGGACGTGGTTGCCAAAGCCATTGACAACGAATTGAAAAAATCCGGCGATGACTTTGTTCTGCTCGATATTTCCCATAAGGACAGAGAATTTATCCTCAACCGCTTCCCGAACATTTATCACAAATGCCTGGAATTCGGTATTGACATGACTCGGGAAGCCATTCCCGTCGTCCCCGCGGCACATTATCTCTGCGGAGGCGTAGAGGTGAACCATCATGGAGAGACAAGCATCGACCGGCTTTTCGCTCTTGGCGAGGTTTCCTGCACGGGACTTCACGGAGCCAACCGGCTGGCCAGCAATTCTCTTCTTGAAGCGGTGGTTTACGCCCATCGGGCCTTCATGAGGGCCTCCGAATTACCGCGCCGGTACAGGGAAGCGCCTGTTTCCATTCCGTCCTGGGGTCAGCGGCGGGCCATTGAAAGCGACGAATCCGTCGTTGTTTCCCATAACTGGGATGAGGTTCGTCGGTGCATGTGGAATTATGTCGGGATTGTTCGCTCCAACAAACGCCTGGACAGGGCCGCACGCCGCATCGACCTGATCAATCGGGAAATTGACGAATACTATCAGAAATTTCTAATCACTAAGGATCTTATTGAACTGCGCAACATCGCGACGGCGGCCATGCTGATCGTTCAGTGCGCCAAAATGAGAAAAGAAAGCAGAGGGCTGCATTACAACATCGACTACCCCGAAAGGGACGACAAAAACTGGCAGACGGACACCTGCATCTCCAAGCGAATGATCTGCCGGCAGGGGGAATGAAGCAAGGGGAACGCCCCTTCCTTTTGCTTAATTCCAGGCCAGTTCCACTTTTCCCAGTACGCCTGTGATCATCAGCTTCAAAGGTTTCTCCGGCGAAGCGCCTCCAGCCTCGCCGACGTGCTGCGAGACAGGAAATCTGATTGTGTAAGCCACGCCGTAGTAAGGATTTACGTAAGGGAAGAAGGACTCGATAACCGGCGTGTTCTTCCGGATTCTCCTCACATCGACCGGTTCAATTCTGTTTCCCCGCTCATCCAGAAGATATACTTTCCAGATGGAATCCCGCTTGTCAAAGTCATTGGAATCCTTTTCAGGCGTGCAGGCATAAAGAATAAACTCCCGATTTCCCGGATCCGGTTCAGTCAGCGAGGGATATCTCTGCCCTTCGCCGGAGGAAAGATAAATGCGTTCATATTCCTTTATGTAAGCCCTGGCGAATTCCTGACTTCGATACGTCGCCGTTACATGAATCCGCGTTTCGAACTGGGAGTAGACTGTCTCGCTCCGTGTCCACAAATTCAACACCCTGGCATACTCCTTCGAAAGGCCCTGTTCTCTGGCGATGTCGACGTATCCTTTTATGGAACCGCAACCCACAACAGCGGCAACCAGCAGGACCAGAAAGACAATCCGGCACTGGGACATCCTATTGTTCTCCAAAAACCCTCTTGAAGATGACATCCACATTTTTCAGGAAATTTTCAATCCGGAAGACATCGCACAGTTCCTCTTCAGTAAGGCAGCCCCTCACCTCGTTGTCCTGCATCAGCAATCCCTGAAAGGAAGTCCCCTCCTGCCAGGCCGTCATGGCATTCTTCTGGACGACGGCATAACCCTGTTCGCGGGTCATTCCCTTGTCAATCAGACGCAGCAGGACCATTTGAGAGAAGATGACGCCGTGGGTCATGTTCAGGTTGGAAAGCATCCGTTCCGGGTAGACGACAAGTTTTTCCATCAGGCCGGTAAAGCGGCCCAGCATGAAATCCATAAGGATCGTGGCATCGGGTCCGATCACTCTTTCCACGGAGGAATGGCTGATATCCCGCTCATGCCACAGCGGGACATCCTCAAGAGCCGCCAGGGCGTAGGACCGCATCAGGCGGGCCAGCCCGGAAAGATTTTCGGAAAGAACCGGGTTCCGTTTATGAGGCATCGCTGACGATCCTTTCTGCCCCGGAGAAAAATACTCTTCTGCCTCCCTCACCTCGGTTCTCTGGAGCAGGCGGATCTCCTGGGAGAATTTGTCGATCGAAGAAGCCAGTATCGCCAGCACGGAAAAGAATTCCGCATGGCGGTCCCGCTGGACGATCTGAGATGAGATGGGGGCGGGCGTCAATCCGAGATGGCGGCAGACATAAGCCTCTACCGCCGGATCAATAAAAGAGAACGTTCCTACTGCGCCGGATATCTTCCCGACACTGACGGCGTCTCTGGCTCTGACGAGACGCTCATGACCGCGGATCATCTCCTGATACCAGAGAGCCATTTTCAGGCCGAAGGTGACAGGTTCCGCATGGATGCCGTGGGAACGGCCCATCATGACGGTGTCCTTGAACTGAAAAGCCTTCTCCTTCAGGACAATCAGGAGCCGATCCAGGTCTTCGATGAGGATGTCCGCGGCCTGCTTGAGCAATACCGCAAAGGAAGTATCCAGAACATCGGACGAGGTCATTCCCATGTGGATGTACCGTCCGTCCTCCCCGACCTTTTCAGTAACGGACGTTAAAAAGGCGATGACATCATGTTTGGTCGTCCTTTCAATCTCATCGATCCTTTCAACATCAAACCCGGCTCTATTCTTGATTTGTTCAAGTGAAGCCGGAGGGATCAAGCCCAGTTGAGACATTGCCTCGCAGGCAAGGATTTCAATATCCAGCCATGTCCGGTACCTGTTTTCCGGAGTCCAGATGGCAGTCATTCGATCTCTTGAATATCTTGGAATCAAACTCGTTCTCCTTCTCTACATTCAATTTTTCCATGAAAACCGGATTTCCCTCATAAACCAAAAACCCGTAAAAAGGAATTAAAAACTACCCATCCTTCAAGAAATATATTATAGAGGCGATCTTCAGATTCAAAGGACAAAAGGGGCTGCTTAAGGGTAATTTTTTGTTTATATTCAGCAATACATCAGCAGCGTCATACATGGCACGCGCTGTGACACTTTTCAATGAGGCCGGACTGTCCCCTGCCGGATCTTCATCCTCGTCCCCAAAACATGTACGAAGAGGAACAGACGGCTTACGATTATCCGGGATTAGTCTTGTTTAAAATGAACAGCGCGATTCAGAGTTTTCACAGGCAAGACATAACCAACACAGTGTCTTAATTTATTATTTGATGCAAAAAAGAGTGAATTCGTTTATCCGGCATCTCCTGGGATGGATTTTTATCGCACTGGGGGTCATCGGCTGCTTCCTTCCGATTCTCCAGGGCGTCCTTTTTCTTTTCGTCGGAACGATCATCCTGGCTCCTGAGGTTCCTTTTTTCGGCAGACAGTTGCACAGGTTCCGCCATCGCTACCCCCATATCTTTCAAAAAGCCCGGGTGATGATCCGCCGTTCCAGGAAATGGATGTGCAAACGCTTCGGATAACCTATGAATCCTGTTGCATTCATTGGGTTAAGATGTTAGGAGCATACAGAATTAAAATCCGATGACCAACATGTGGAGGATAGTTCCATGAAAAAATTTTTACAACTTCTGCTTCTGATTTTTCTGGCCGGCCTGGCCTGTACGCTGAACGCGAAGGAAAAATCAACGGTGGCCGTACTGCCTTTTACCGTGCACAGTGCGGATAACATCGACTATGTAAAACAGGGAATTTCAGACATGCTGACGTCCCGCATTGCGGTAGAGGGTAAAATCTCCGTCGCCAGCAAGGACCTGGTTCAGGAAGCCATCAAGGGCAGAACCACCCGGGATCTGACTCCTGAAGAGATGAACGCCCTGGGGAAGAAATTGAACGTCGATTACATCGTCTCGGGCAGCATCACGAAGATCGGCAACAGCTTGAGTATCGACGGAAAATTGATGGATCTGGCGGCCGCCAGATCGACTGTCGGGATTTTCGCACAGACGCAGGGCCTCGATGAGGTCATTCCCAAAATCAACGACTTCTCCCAAAGGATTGTCCAGCATATCACAGGATCGACGCCCTCGGATTTTTCGTCGCCTGCAATGGAACTCCCCGCCCCGTCTTCGGCTGCCGCAGTTGCTGACAAGCCGCCGCAGCGCAGTCGCGAGTCGGAGATCATCAGTGGCATGAGAACCAGCAGAAAAGGAACCTTCACATCCATCATCAACCCGGATTTCATCGACGCCGCACGGCCTCTGGATCGGAAGGGATTCTGGATGAGTCAGAAATTCCCGACTGAATTTCGAGGGATGGCCATTGGTGATGTCAATGGAGACAAATTGCAGGAAGTTGTGGTCATTGATCGGAGCAACCTTTACGTCTATCAGCGTAAAGGGGATGACTTCAAGCTGCTCCAGAAAATTCCCGGGAAAACTCATGACAATTACCTCGCAGTGGATGTGGCGGATATCAACCAGAACGGAATCATGGAAATTTTTGTGACCAATATGAATCGAAACACCCTCGCCAGCTTCGTCACCGAATGGCAGGATGGTAAATATATCCAGACAGCGAAAGATCTGCGTTTGTTTCTGCGGGTCATCGAACCTTCCATCGCCGCCCCGCAACTGCTTGGACAAGGCTTCGGACTGGACAACCCCTTCAATACACCCATTCATGAAGTGATCTGGGACGGGAAGCACTACCGTGCCGCAACCCGGATGAAGATCCCTGAAGGTCTGTCGGTTTACGGATTGACTCTTGATGACCTCGGCATGGGTGGCAGTGAAAAAGTAATTTCCCTTGATGATTATGACTACATCCGCATCTATCAGCAAACAGAGAAGCCTTTGTCAAGATTGAACGTTTTCGGCGGAAGTGATGAACTGATATGGAAAAGCGATGAGGTTTTCGGCGGAAGCAATACGTACGTTGAACATGCAGGCAGCACGGTTCCCGGAGATGAAGTGAGACGAACCTACATCAATTTAAGAATTCTCACCTATGACATTAACAAGGATGGGAAAAAAGAGCTGATCCTCGTTAAGAACCTTTCCGCTGTCGGCCGGGTTTTGAAAAATGTCAAACTGTTTACCTCCAGCGAGGTCTATAACCTGGAATGGGATGGTCTGGGCCTTCTGGAAAACTGGAAGACACGGAAAATCAATGGTTATGTAGCCGACTATCAGTTCAAGGACATCGACAACGACGGGCAGAATGAAATCGTTCTCGCCCTCGTTCTGTCCACGGGAGCCACGCTTCAGAATCGCAGCGCTTTTGTCGCCTATAAACTTTCGCCCCAGCAATAAGGGGGTTGACAACCCGAATCAGGTAGTATATGAAGTTTTGCCATAACTGGCGACTATGAAAGTTAACCTGTAAATAAAGATCCTTGGAATTTCATGTTTACTTATTTTCATGGTGATATGTAATTCCCTCAATAGCCCATGGCGGTGTAGCTCAGGTGGTCAGAGCATGCGGCTCATATCCGCAGTGTCCGGGGTCCGAATCCCTGCACCGCCACCAGAAAATAAAAAACCCGGTCCTGAACCGGGTTTTTTATTTTCATCCTGAAAGGTATTGAAACAGCATCCGTATCATGGAATTGATCATGAATACCGCAGCAGAGAAATTCGATCAGACCCTCCTGAAAGATCGGGGGTCATTTCAATCTCTCATTACAGATAAGCTCGGAGCGACTCCGCTTGATTTTGCCGACCGATTTCAAGCGATCAGGAATACATGGAAGGAGCATAAAAAGCATCTGGCTGCCGGTGTCTTTCTCCTGCTTCAATATGGACGGCATTCCTCAGCAGGAAGTCGGGATGAACCAGTTTTCCTGTTGATTAAACGGTCCCTCGAGGTGGCCCAGTCCGGAGATATAAGTTGCCCGGGCGGCATGCTGAATCCTTTTCTCGATTCGTTGCTCAGTCGCATCATCATGAACCGATTCGCTCCTTTTCATGATGGAAACGCGTTAAATTACGCCAGAGGAAGGGATGTTCCGACATTTCGCACCATACGCCTTTTTCTCGCCAACGCGGCGAGGGAATCATGGGAAGAAATCGGCCTGAATCCTTTCAATGTTTCCTTCCTGGGAGCGCTTCCTACATATTCCCTGCATCTTTTCAAAAGAACCATTTTCCCCGTTGTCGGATTGATCAAAGATCCATGGCACTATAAACCAAATTCCGAAGTGGAAAAAATCGTCGAGATACCCGTCCATGCCTTCTTCGATTCGGAAAACTATTGTCGCTGCTGCATCAATTCTGACAATTCAAGGCTGAATCAAAAGAGATTGCAAACCTGTTTCCCCTGCATGACTATTAAACAAGAAGACAATACGGAAGAAATCCTCTGGGGAGCCACCTTCAACATCATTACCAATTTTCTGAGCATCGTCTTCGAAAACCCTCTTCCCATGGTGAGCGATAAAACAAGGATAGTCAGCAAGATATGTCCTGACAACTATTTCAGAGGAAATTCAAGATGAAATCGAAACATGACGCTTTGCTGCTCGGAAGGAAGACGGGCATTCTTGCCTTCTGTCGGCAAATGCGCGGATCTTCCCTCCCGGACTGTTTCCTGAAATGATCAGAAAATTCAAAGCCTTTGTATTCGATTTTGATGGAACCCTTGCCGAACTGAATCTCGATTTCACCTTCATGAAAGAAAGTCTGATCGTCCTTTCGCGACAATACGGAATTGATGGGGAGGATCTGAATGATCTGCTGATTCTGGAACTGATCGAAACGGTTCGCAATCGAATCTTCAGAGATGATCCTACAAAAGCATCGGACTTTTATAACACGGCACACTTTCGGATCAGGGCAATAGAGATGGAAGCCGCCCGCAGAGGCGCCTTGCTGAGCGGCACCCTCCTGCTTCTGACCACACTAAAAAAACGGGGAAACGCGATCGGTATAATAACAAGGAACTGCCGTGCGGCCCTGATGAATGTTTTTCCGCAAATCGAGGACTATTGCGACGTCCTTCTCAGCAGAGACCAGACAATCCATGTCAAACCCCACCCTGATCACCTCATCAGAACACTCAGCATTCTGGGTGCTTCTCCGGAACAGACGGTCATGGTCGGGGATCACCCTCTGGACATCCAACTCGGTCGAGAGGTGGGAACCTATACCATCGGCGTCCTGACCGGACATACCAGGGCCGAGGCACTGTTCGCCTCCGGCGCCGATCTGGTACTCAACCGTGCTGTTGAAATTCTCGACCTCCCGATGTGATCCCCCCCTTGAGAATTCCATATCTGCAACTTCTTTTCTTGACAGTCCGAATGAGTTCATATTTAATAATTATAAAGGGATAAGCGCTAACAGCCATAATTATTCAAATCCAGGATCATCCCTTGCACTCTTGATTCATGCAAGAGGGATTTGAGATGACTGCTAAAAACAAAAGCCGTTTCCTCGAAAATTGGAAGGCAAGCTTTCCGGAAAAATTCACTGATGAGACGGAAATATTCAGTCATATCCGCCGTGGTGATCGCATTTTTGTATCTTCCGGCTGTGGAGAACCACAGCATCTGGTCAACTCATTGGTCAAATACGTGGAATCCAACCCGAAGGCTTTCTTTGACACTGAAATCATTCATATCTATTCCTTTGGAATCTCTCCCTATACCGATCCGAAATTCAAGGAAAATTTTCGGCACAATTCTTTTTTTATCGGGGATAACACCCGGGCATCCGTGAATGAAGGATATTCCGATTACACGCCCATCTCCATGTCCAGTGTCCCTGCGCTGCTGCACAGCGGCTTTGTCAAAATCGATGTGGCGCTGATCCAGACCTCGCCCCCGGATGCACACGGTTGTCTGAGCCTTGGCGTGAGTATCGACATGGTCAAGGCGGCTACGGAAAATGCCTCCCTGATTATTGCCCAGGTCAACTCAAATATGCCGCGCACCCATGGAGACGGTTTCATCCATATCAAGGACGTCAACTATATCATCCCTCATGACGAGCCCCTGCTGGAAATCCAGGGTACTCTGTCAAGTGAGACAGCACGCAGGATAGGCCAATATGTTTCCCGTCTTGTTCAGGATGGCGATACGATCCAGGTAGGATTCGGCATTCTTCCCAATGAAACCATGACCCATCTCAGCAACAAGAAACATCTTGGTGTTCATACGGAACTCCTCAGTGACGGTCTTATTAACCTGATGAAAATCGGCGTGATCGACAATTCCCGGAAAAAGCTCAATAGGGGAAAGACGATTGCCTCCTTCTGCATGGGGAAAAAGGAAGCCTATAAATACATTCATGACAACCCTTTCATTACCTTTCGCACCATCGATTACACGAACGATCCTCTGGTCATCGCTCAGGAAGATAATATGGTGGCAATCAACAGCGCTCTGGAAATCGACCTGACGGGGCAGGCCACGTCGGAATCCATCGGCGGCACGTTTTACA